>WLWD01001247.1_pt1 | contig 30114 bp, 14 predicted proteins | sample 6712731 | NCBI WGS metagenome assembly WLWD01 (sample SAMN12718690, study PRJNA576275) | sponge metagenome | isolation source: marine sponge | host: Mycale hentscheli | place: New Zealand: South Island, Marlborough, Capsize Point | collected 2014-11-01
ATGTCCACAATACATAAGTTCAATATGGAAAAGGGTCCACAAAATTATAAGTTCAATAAGGAAAACGCTCCATAATATATTAGTTTAAAATGGATTGCGGTCCACAATATATCCGTTCAATACAGAAAAGTGTCCACAATATACTTTATTATGGATAAAGGGTCCACAATACATTAGTTCAATATGGAAACGGTTCACAATATATTATTTCAATATGGATAAAGGGTCCACAATACATCAGTTCAAGTTCAATACAGAAGTGTCCACAATACATTAGTTCAATACAGAAAACGGTCCACAATACATTAGTTCAATACAAAAAAGTGTCCACAACACATTAGTTCAATATGGAAAAAAGTCCACAATATATAAGTTCAATATGGAAAAGGGTCCACAATATATTACTTCAATATGGAAAAGTGTCCGCAATGCATTAGTTCAATATGGTAAAAGGTCCACAATATATTAGTTCAATATGGATTGTGGTCCACAATATACCCATTCAATATGAATAAAGGGTCCACAATACATTAGTTCAATACGGAAAAGGGTCCACAATATATGTTTAGTACAGAAAAGTGTCCACAATATATTATTTCAATATGGAAAAGGGTCCACAATACATTAGTTCAGTACGGTAAAGTGTCCACAATATATTAGTTCAATATGGATTGCGGTCCACAATATACCCATTCAATATGAATAAAGGGTCCACAATACATTAATTCAATACAGAAAGGGGTCCACAGTATGTTAGTTCAACACAAAAATGTGTCCACAATACATTAGTTCAATACGGAAAAGGGTCCACAATACATTAGTTCAGTACGGAAAAAGCTCCACAATATATAAGTTCAATACGGAAAAGGGTCCACAATATATTAGTTCAATATGGATTGCGGTCTACAATCTATCCATTCAATATGGAAAAAGGTCCCCAATATATTAGTTCAATACAGGAAAGGGTCCACAATACATTAGTTCAGTACGGAAAAAGGTCCACAATACATAAGTTCAATATGGAAAAGGGTCCACAATATGTTAGTTGGAAATGGTCCACAATATATCAGTTCAATATGGATTGCAGTCCACAATACTTTAGTCAATACGGAAAGTGTCCATAGTTCAGTATGAAAAAGTGTCCACAATACATAAGTTCAATACGGAAAAGTGTCCACAACACATTAGTTCAATATGGAAAAAGGTCCACAATATATTAGTTCAATATGGAAAAGGGTCCACAATACATTCGTTCAGGGGAAAAGTGTCCACAATATATTAGTTCAGTACGGAAAAAAGTCCACAATATATCCATTCAATATGGAATAAGGTCCACAATACATAAGTTCAATATGGAAAAGGGTCCACAATATATAAGTTCAATATGGAAAAGGGTCCACAATACATTACTTCAATACAGAAAAGGGTCCACAATACATTAGTTCAGTACGGGAAAAGGTCCACAATATATAAGTTCAATATGGTAAAGGGTCCACAATACATAAGTTCAATATGGATAGAGGTCCACAATACATAAGTTCAATATGGATAGAGGTCCACAATACATAAGTTCAATAAGGAGGTCCACAATATATAAGTTCAATATGGAAAAGGGTCCACAATACATTACTTCAATACAGAAAAGGGTCCACAATACATTAGTTCAGTACGGGAAAAGGTCCACAATATGTAAGTTCAATATGGTAAAGGGTCCACAATACATAAGTTCAATATGGATAGAGGTCCACAATACATAAGTTCAATATGGAAAAGGGTCCACAATACATTACTTCAATACAGAAAAGTGTCCACAATATATTAGTTCAGTACGGAAAAAAGAGCACAATATATCCATTCAATAAGGTCCACAATACATAAGTTCAATATGTGACAGTCTATGGGAAAAGGGGGCACTTCACTCAAACCAAAAAAATTGAGTTATTTATGCTAATAAAAAGCTACAATTTATCTCAACTTAGTTCTAAAATACTGGAGGGTAAAACATAAATTGAATTTCCACTTCCGGTATAATTAATGTTTCCGTATACTTAACGGCGTACTCCGCTTACGCAATTAAATCGTACAGCCGCTTTCTAACGGTGACTAACGAAGTTTGCATAGAGTTCTTTTTAGCTTTCAGAGCATCTCACAGCCTGTCTTGTCGGAATCCTTGGCTACTCTACTCCATGTAGTGGTAAACTTTCAACCAGAGGTAAGCTGTAGATTGCATGCACTATTCTCAGTTATGCCAGGTTTTTTTAGCTGCTTGTTTGAAACTCCGCCCATTCCCCGTTTATTGTACTAAGAGAACGAGAGAGAATAAAAAGTAGCTTGTCTTTCCACGGCACGCTTGGGGTCTTTTAAGTTGTTTCGGCATTTGAAATTTGGCGTAGACTTAGAGTAAGGGTCACTAAGATTAATTCTGCAAAAAACAAAAATAGGAGAAAGAAAGAATTTTTCCTATGACTTACTTCTGGAGCCTATATCTCAATTTCAATTTTTGCGTGAAGTGCCCCCTTTTCCCATAGACTGTCACATATGGATAGAGGTCCACAATACATAAGTTCAATATGGAAAAGGGTTCACAATATATATGTTCAATATGGAAAAGGGTCCACAATACATTACTTCAATACAGAAAAGGGTCCACAATACATTAGTTCAGTACGGGAAAAGGTCAACAATATATAAGTTCAATACGGTAAAGGGTCCACAATATATTAGTTCAATATGGATTGCGGTCTACAATACATCCATTCAATATGGAATAAGGTCCACAATACATAAGTTCAATATGGATAGAGGTCCACAATGCATAAGTTCAATATGGAAAAGGGTCCACAATACATTACTTCAATACAGAAAAGGGTCCACAATACATAGTTCAATACGGAAAAGTGTCCACAACATATTAGTTCCATATGGAAAAGGGTCCATAATACATTACTTCAATACAGAATAGGGTCCACAATACATAAGTTCAATACGAAAAAGGGTCCATATTAGTTCAATATGGAAAAGGGTCCACAATACATTCATTCAGTACGGAAAAAGGTCCACAATATAAAAGTTCAATACGGAAAAGGGTCCACAATTATATTAGTTCAATATGGATAGAGGTCCACAATACATCAGTTCAATACAGAAAAGGGTCCACAATACTTTAGTTCAATACAGAAAAGGGTCCACAATACATTAGTTCAGTACGGAAAAGGGTCCACAATATATCAGTTCAATATGGATTGCGGTCCACAATACATTAGTCAATACGGAAAGTGTCCATAGTTCAGTATGGAAAAGTGTCCACAATAAATTAGTTCAATATGGAAAAATGTCCACAATATATTAGTTCAAAAAAATGTCCACAATGTCAGTTCAATACGGAAAAGGTCCACAATATATTAGCATTAAGGGGAGAAAATGTACAATAGTATGTTTTCCCAACATGGAAATAAATCAGAATTTATCTATAGGGCACAAACCAACTAAAGACATAATCATGTAAGGATATTGTCCTAGTTTTAAATACACCAAAGAATAAGTGAACATCACTAATACTTATTTTTAATGGCACAATTACATTTATTTACCTTGAGAGAACATCAGATCCATTTATCTTGTCTGTATTAGAAACTTCAATGTCCCCAGTATTCACAATGAAAAATCTGGAAACTTAACCTAAAAAAAAATTAAATTAAAATTAAAAAAAAAAAGTAAAACAAGAATTGAGTATTTACTAAGGTATGTATACAAAAAATTTCTGAGGGGGGCGGGACTTTTGACGTAACAATTTTTACATGTGTGACTAAATTTTTTACTTACTTTGTCACATTATACGTATATTATAGTCAAATTCATCATGTCAGGATGAATAAAATCTAGCATAATTCTGCTATTTAATAGAAAGGGTTGAACATAGCAGGGTTTCATACATGTCATTGTAATTATGGATGTATACAGATAGTGATTGGGGGGAAGGGGAGAGATGGCATTGGGATCCCCCCCCCACCCCCCAATAGCTTGAGTTCAACCCTTTCTATTAAATAGCAGAATTATGCTAGATTTTATTCATCCTGACATGATGAATTTGACTATAATATACGTATAATATCAATCAAACGTGTGGGCCCCCCCCCTTCTAAACCCTCCCCCACCTCCAGAAAAACTCCTGTATAAAACCCTGCATAGTTATTGGGGAGCTGAACATCTAGCTCCCTACATTCAGAAAAAACCCTTACCCCCTCGTCAACTATTTAACTATAACAAGTAATGTCCCCTTTAACATCTCATGTCCCTTTCAACAACCTAGTTAAGCCTCTGTAACTTCAAATATGCACATTCAATGTACTACATTGTGCCTAACACCTCTATCTGTTTCCAAGCAGGCAGTTGACAAGATTTATTTCAGGAGGAAAGGGGAGAGGAGAGGAGGCTTTTGCCCTCAATTCTGGGTGCAGTACCACTTGAAACTGCAGCACTAAACCACAGATGGAGGAGTTATGCTATGTATTTATTTCTCGTTTTATGTTCAATGTACGCTTACTTTGTTGTTGCCGTTGAAACAGACCCCAACACCGCTCTTATAAACCAAGTTTCAAGAAAAAAGACCAACCAGGAACTGAGAAACAACGGTACAAACCTTACAGCTATTCAGCAAAATTCAGGGGCGACCGTTGCAGTTACGACTCAAAATTTTCCCCCCAGCGGTATAGTATAGGCTTCCCTACAACATTACAATGCCATATTTTTTATATTAGTATTTATTTTCCATTTTTATAAATATTTTTATATATATTTTTTTGTATCCTATAAAAAACAAAACAAAAAAACTCAGTGTAAATGGTGTTTTTTTAATGTGGTGTGTACCTGCAGGGTGGTCTAGGACTGCCACGGACTGTCCCAGTCCTGAGAATATTTTAGGACACATTAGGACGTCTCAAGATGTCCTAATAGGAATCCTATCTTGAAGATTCCAAAAATTACTAGGTATAGTTAAGAGTTAAAAATCCCAGTCCCAATAGTCCCAAGAAGTCTTGGGACTACTAGGGTCATCCCGGGATGTCCCACAAGGTGAGAGCTAAAAGTCCCAGTCCCAAAGGTCCCAATAAGTCTTGGGAGTACTAGGGTCATCCCGGGATGTCCCACAAGGTGAGAGCTAAAAGTCCCAGTCCCAAAGGTCCCAAGAAGTCCTGGGACTACTAGGGACATTCCAGGATGTCCCACAAAGAGCTAAAAATCCCAGTCCCAAAGGTCCCAAGAAGTCCTGGGACTACTTGGGACGTCCCGGGATATCCCACACGGTGAGAGCTAAAAGTCCCAGTCCCAAAGGTCCCAAGAAGTCCTGGGACTACTAGGGACGTCCCGGGATATCCCACAAGGTGAGAGCTAAAAATCCCAGTCCCATAGGTCCCAAGAAGTCCTGGGACTACTACTAGGGACATCCCGGGATGTCCCACAAGGTAAGAGCTAAAAATCTCAGTCCCAAAGGTCCCAAGAAATTCTGGGACTACTAGGGACATTCCGGGATGTCCCACAAGATGAGAGCTAAAAATACCAGTCCCAAAAGTCCCAAAAAGTCCTGGGACTACTAGGGAAATTCCGAGATATCCCACCAGGCGAGAGCTAAAAATCCCAGTCCCAAAGGTCCTAAGAAGTCCTGGGACTACTAGGGACGTCCCGGGATATCCCACAAGGTGAGAGCTAAGAATCCCAGTCCCAAAGGTCCCAAGAAGTCCTGGGACTACTAGGGACGTCCCGGGATATCCCACAAGGTGAGAGCTAAAAATCCCAGTCTCAAAAGTCCCAAAAGTCTTGGGACTACTAGGGACATTCCGGGATATCCCACCAGGTGAGAGCTAAAAATCCCAGTCCCAAACGTCCCAAGAAGTCCTGGGACTACTAGGGACGTCCCGGGATGTCCCACAAGGTGAGAGCTAAAAGTCCCAGTCCCAAAAAGTCCCAGTCCCAAAAAGTCCGGGGACTACTAGGGACATCCCGGGATGTCCCACAAAAAGCTAAAAATCCCAGTCCCAAAGGTCCCAAGAAGTCCTGGGACTACTACTAGGGACATCCCGGGATGTCCCACAAGGTAAGAGCTAAAAATCCCAGTCCCAAAGGTCCCAAGAAATTCTGGGACTACTAGGGACGTCCCGGGATATCCCACAAGGTGAGAGCTATGTAGGTGTGTGTTTGTGTCTGGGACCGATTACTTCATCCACAGACAGAAACGCTTGAATTTGGCCAAGGACTACCAGGTCCAGCTGCTCCCTCGTCAGCGCACTGGCCTCATCCCGCTTAGACAAATAGAAGTCTCTGTCAAACTGAGCAGAGCACTTGGTGGCACAACCACAGCCCCGGGCTAAAAACTGGTCTAACTGCTCAGTTGAGGTAAATCGTTTCGTCCTTACTGGTGATGGCTTTCTTGACCTCTTCCTTTCCTTACACAGATGATGCTGCTCCGTCGGCAGGCAACGGACACAGTATCGGAAGGGGAAAGAAAAGTGGTGTCGGAATAAGGTGATGACAAGAAAACAGATGAGTGGTCAGGATGAAATGATGAAGGCTCATGTCTGGTACAGAGCAGTCCAAAGAATCCAGAGGATCATAGAGGTCATCTTCGTCTTCAAACAGTGGAGTAGCAAGTTTTATAATAAGTTGTTTTGTTATTTAAATTTAAATTTCTTACCTTCATAATAGTTGGTAAAATGGCCATCAAACTCAGACGCCTAGAAAAACTCAGAACAAAATGAAAATAACTGCAGGAATAACAAAAGATTTGGCCTAAATAAGGTAAATAAACGATCCACAATATACTAGCTCAAGCTAAATTTCAACTTTTAACTAGTTTCTTAAACACGAAGGTGTCGTATAAAAGGGGGTAGCCGGGGACATATTTCGCGATAAGTGGAAAATGGCCGCTGACAGTTTTTGTCACCGACTCTCCTTTAGTAGCATTACAGCAACTTAGCGCACACAAAAGCTTGGAAACAAAGTCATGAGCATCTTAACAGAAGACAAAATAAAAATAATAAAACAAGGGAAAAACCAACAAATGGTGGGCTCTAAATAGAGATGAAAAGTACTGTTTGCCATTGACGCAGCTAAATTCAACTGCAAAAGATATACAGTGTGCTGTCAGAGTTCTCCAAGATACTATCCTGGAGTTCATCTTCAATCAAAAAATACTTTGGTACATACACAAGGCATTGATAGATGAACTTGAGTATTACCCGCAAAAATGATTACATATAGCCGTTTTTTAGTTAGGGCTTGTTGTAAACATGGTATGGATTGACTTGAAAGGATAGTGAGCTACGTATAATGGAGGGTTCTCTTTGCGCAGCTACTTTATTTTAATTTGAATAGGAGCTAGAGGTCAAAGGGCATGCCGGGGATTCTTCCATTTATACCCAGACCTCCGAAAGGAGTTCAGAATGTGGTATACGAGGCCACAGATTTTGCGTACGGAGAATAGCATTGAATTATAAAACCGACCTCTAAGTTTAACAGGTCACTTGAATCCATAATAATAAAATTAGCAGGTAAAAGACAATCACCAGGACTATGATATGATTAGTAGGTGAATGACATTGCCAGCAAGATTAAGTTAAATCTTGCAGCTTAACTAAACTGGTCATTAGAATTTGGTAAATATACTGATGACTCATGTAGAGATCTGGCCAACAAATACACATCCATAAACCAGTAAGTAGTTTCTTACCCAGTAGGAGGAGCTCATGACAACAGAATGAGACGTGAAATTTGTTGCTTATTATCCATACTGAATTAAACTCCTACATCACAAATAGTAAATATTCAATAACTATTGGTGAGCTTAGCAAAAATTAAAAAAAATAAAAATAAAAAAAACAAAAAAAAAACCTAGCTATATATAACTGAAGCACCTACTCATGAACCCTCAGCACTACTATGCACTAGCTAGTCTACAAAATCATTTCTCAGGCCACACGAATAATAATTCATTTGGCCATTCCTAGTCAAGTATCAATACTGCTCCAGCAATGAAACTGGTAGATGTAAATGTTATCTTCATAAGGAGTAGCTAAATATGCAGGAACACAAAGCCAACCAGAACCTCTGGTAAGCCTAATAATTATCGGCACATATGCTTGAGGCTTGTGAGCAGACAAGAAATTAGTAATTTAACACTGGTGGACATTACAGATGAATGGAAGTGATAAAAGCATAAACCACTGCCTCAAATCTCTCTGCACAAGGCTTAGGAAGTCTAACACAAGATTTTCAATAGAACACTCACAACACCAACCACTGAACTGATACATGTGCCTTTACCATGTGACAACAGTCAATCCTGAACAGTCTAATACCATGCAACTGATACATATGGTGCCATATGTAATAACCAAGTCAAGCCTTCACCTGTACCATATCTATAATGACTTACGTATATAATAAAACCAGCAACCTGTTATGTTTTTTGGTTTTTTTTTCATTTTAAGGCCATATAAACACAATGTGTCTCCTGTTATTCCTCTCACCCTACATAATAGCCACTCAAAGGTCACACAGATATGACGTAATTAGTTATGCACTGGTCATGATCATAAAATCTTCCAATCACCTCACAAACATAACTACACGAAACTAAAACAAGGGACCACATACGTTCCCAATTGAGGCTTACGTCTTACTTATAGGGTTCACAAGTAGTCTCTAGCATGAGTGTGTGCACACACATACCCTATGCTACCTCCTCAGAAATACTGATAAACTCTATTTCCCAAAATCTGGTCCATCTGCCCAATAGCACATGGTAGTACAGCTGGGAACTATGCCGATATTATCATTGCTCTTTGACAAAAGCCCTATATCGTAGAGACAATATTTCAATTGTAGTCACACGGTATTACCGGTTTCTCACCAAACGTTAGCACAGGTCACAAAATTAATGCCGGAGCATCATGGCAAGACAATTATGAGGTACAGCTGCCTTTGTTGCCTGTAAACTTGGCTATAACGTAAAGCTGTGCTGTATACTGGAATGTAGTTAATACAGACTATTTTGTACAACACCACTGTACTATATCGAGTGCATGTAACCACCGAATTACCAACTGCTCGATTTCTGCGTGGCGCGCCTTTTAAATTCCAGATTTGGGCAGGTGTTTTTGTTCTAAATGGTGCGCAACAATAACAGAGTTTGCCAAAACGCGGAAAAAGACGGCCACAGCAGTGCTGAAGAAATTGTGGACATTGGTACTGTTTGCCAGTTCTATTGCTACTAAGCATGGTAACATTTCCAATATGCTCATTCATAAGAAAAGAAGCTAAACTGGCCAGAAACACTCACACATTTATAATGCGATACTTCACTTCTTTCAACTCCGTTAACTTTCCCTATAAAGCAAACTACATCAATGTCTGCAAGAAATTATTTGCTCACGTGATTATGATGTGATGCTAGCCACAAAAGCTAGTACCTATGCAGAGTTGAAGCTTCGCATTTTCTCAAGAATCAGCCCGAAATTTAAAAAAAGCATAATAAAAGGTCTTAAATTTAAATCGTCATTGTGAGTAAGTTCATACCTAAATCAACAGTTAATTGTCAGTAATCTCCAAAATCAGAGCGTGACAGACCGACCGACAGACAGACCGACAGACAGACAGGATGACTACTATAACCCTCTCATGCGTGAGCGCTGAGGGTTAATCACCATCATTTGCAGACCAACACAACACAACACACATACCCTATTATACATTACACACACAGCTCAATGTCCTTAGACCATAATTCATTGTAATTCAATGCATTATGAAAGAAGACTGAAATTTAAACCTTTGTGGGTCATGATCATACTTGTGAGTAAAAATAGCCTCAAATAAATCACATACATACCTAGGTACACCTCCTGACACATCTCACTTCAAGAATTGAATTGTGTAGTGGAGAAAATGAAGTTACAGTGTCAACTTCACAAAATAAATTACAGCTGCTCAGGTTTTCCAGGTACAAGCCACCACATCTAACCACATATACAACCACATACATCATATACAGCTCAGACTGAACTCTGTAACACAATGCATACACACAATGCACAACTATTGAAGATGTAAAAACATCAGTATACCAAAAAAATAATATAACTTGACAACAGACCTATGGAATGAAGTCTTGGTTTATTTTTAGGCCAAACAAACTTGTCTCATCTGCACCTTCTGGGTGATACAGCCACTTCAAAATTTATTATGCAGGTCAAGCCCACTGCTTTAACCACACCCCTACTACCTCATACTTGTTATATACCATTTCAATATTTTTCCTATAGGTCAACTACATTATAGTTGATGAGAAACAAGAAATGTGGTTTCAATTCACACTATAATTTAGTACACTACCAGGCCAGCTATAAAACGTGGTCCATTGCACAAATGAAGACATGCATCTAAAGGAAGGTGAGTGGCTACAACTTGTGAAGAATAAAAGTGATCTATATCAAAAATTGTAAACACTATTCCTAAAGAATATTTCAAAGTTATGTAATACACAATCACAAAATTAAAAAAAAATCGGAAGTCTACACTACAATACAGGCTTCCATACTTACAGCAGCTTGCAAGTGGTTTTTTCCTTCATTTTTCTTCTTTTCTTAATACTTATAGCAGATACACGGTAGAATAAGACCATCTTGGTATCTGGCAAAACTAAATAAAAATAGTTATTCTTATTACTAATGTTTAACTGGCTAGTCAATAATTCAGTCGCTATATGGAGTAAATCATCAGATATTTCTGTGATCTTAATTTTTTCAAAGCTTCTATTACAGTCTAAATTCTACCTGATCATTTAAACCTGGTTCTGTTAGAAATAATGCAAAACAAAATATTAAAGTTTACTTTAGCATCCTTAAGCTCTACTACACTTCAATATCTCTTGAGTGGGATAAACTAGATAGGTTCCACTTAGTGTCCTAAATTACTATTTTTAAGAAACATTTCATGTTGTGTGTGTGTGGTCCTATAAAATGAGACCACACACACGATACACATAATTAAACGTAAGTGCAACTAGAAAACTAAACACTACTAATCTCTTAGCTACATCACCTAATCAAATAATAAAGAAAGCTCAGGGTACCAAATTTTACTATTATTAGCAAGAGCCAAAGTAACACTAATGCTCGTACAGTCACTAGTCTCACAAGAGCTAGTATGTACGCAGTTTCAAACTCCCCCCCCCCCCAAAAAAAAACAACAACCTCTAACCTTCTTCTAGCGTTGCTATCGCAGTCTCTTTCATATTCACCGGACACTAGCTAACTCCATCTAGAGCGCACACGGTAGCATGGCCAATTTCAGAAGGCGTGGACTGTTGCTATAGTTACAGTTACTTAAAAAACAATCGGAAAGTTCACTGATTTTCGTAAGTGGGACTGTATGAAGCTCGTCAGTTATTTTAGGAGGGGGGGGGGTGGGTGGGGGAAACTGTGAGACTGCAGACATATATTGCCCTCTCTCAAGATTAAGCATCTTTAAAGTGTTCTGATAAACCTGTCAACATTCAGTTGATTATCTGTATAAATATTCATGCAAATGTTTCCTATTGGGACTCATGGGCTGAGCTGCAAGTTCAGTGTAGGCAGACAATGATATCATCCACCTCCTCTGTCAGCAGCTAAAGCCTCCAGATTGAAACCTCCTGGCTTTCCAGATCCGATGGTAAATGACCGGATTGCATGACTTTAGTGCCATGGAGTGCTGGAAAACCTTTTGTATAGAATGATGCCACCTGTCCAGACACTCTTACAGGAGTCAAGTCACCAGATATGCATGTTGTGTGGCTGCTTTTGCATAAGACAAGAAGTCCGGGGGGGGGAGCACTAGGCAGATGTGTCTCTGGCAACTTATGTGGTACTAGCTACTTCCTTCAGAAACTCTCAGTGGCAGTTCAGCCGGGAATGCCACAGCCACTTTGGTTTGTGCCTATCTATCCTTGGATTTTTAATAATTTAAAAATGGTTAGCTATTATTATTATTATTATTATTATTATTATTATTTATTGATAATTGTTACTCATGTTAGCTTCTTAAATAAAGTTACAAGTTTGTTCGATATCGTTTTTAGTGATTGATATATTGAAAGTTTTATAGCTCTACTGATCAGACTTCTGAGTTGACTATTCTGCATGCCTCAAGTGATCGTGAGTTCAACTAAAACATTTGCTACTCACATGACAAGCAGTACTTTTAATTGCATTACTTAAGATGTTACTTTCAAATATGAAAGTCACCTTGAACACCATGTCACTTCTCCAAACTAAACTTATGCTATGATGCAAATTGTGCTGTATCCACAGTTACACCACACTAAAGGGCAAAGGCTACATGCCCGAGTATGACTCCTAAAGAAAGTAGGTTGGTCTTTGTATACTATATGTTATTAATAATGGATACATTCATGTGTGTTAGGTGTTTTTCAGAGTCAGGTCATTTTTTTCTTCTTGAATCACATGCCCGGTTATGAAACTCTTAGGCAGTATACAACAGTATATTTCAACAGGTTGTCCTGAGACAAGCAGCAATAGCGATAACAAGCAAAAATTATTATTATTATTATGATATCTCATAATTATAATGATGATGATGATAATTAATAATTGTAACTTATTATAATAAAACTTTTAAATAAAATAAAAATAAAATAAAATAATATTAAAGAAATAATATGAAGTCAGGTTGTGATGCCTCCGTATACTGATACGGAGTTCCCTCGCTGAACTGCAATCGAGAGACGCTGCAGGAGATAGTCAGTTGAACGAGGTTCCCCTGTCTCCAGCCTGATCCGTCTACCCAGATCCCTTACCAAGGCCATCGACTTGGGGCCCAGCACTCCCATGGTCTCGATTGCAAGTGGAGAAAAGAAATGGCTGGGTGGAAGGCTACTATATTTATTTTATTTTCTCTTCTCTGCTGCGGCAGCCACTCTCCCTGGTGCTGGGGTAGCATCAGTTCTATAGGATGGTGCGAAGGTGTCTGGGCTTGTCGCGTCCCATACCAGCAAACGACCTGATTTCCAAGGTGCCAGGGTCACACCATCTGGTCTCCTGCCATCTGACCTGACCAGGCGGCTCCAGTCGAGACGGGATCTTGGCTGATGACAGAGCCCGCTTCACGATGCCATTCAGTGCGGTATGACGTTGATGTCTTCCTTCACTTTAACTAGGGTTGCACTTCAGTGCTCTTCTTTACACTTGATAAAGTTATAGCAACCGCCATAGCGTATATCAAGGTCTCAGTATAGTAGAAATCAAATTAATGACATGAAACCAAATTGATGATAGTGAGTTCAAAAAGAAGTGTACAAATAAAGTGGGATATGATAGAATGCATGACAACAGGTGTAAATTAACAAGTTAAACTGGAATGTTCATGGCATCTTTTCCAGTCATCTTGAGGGGGGGGGGGGGGAAGTTCATCCTTGGTCTGGAAGATCCGTTAGCAAGAGTGGCTTTTTATGGGCACATGTACATCTATATAGTTGAGCAGCAGTCTTCCTCCTCTGCTCTTCCTTCTCCAGCCCTCTCTTTGCCTCATTCTCCAGCCTTGCTGTTCACTTTCCCCTCTAGCTACTCCTGTCCTGTGCGGTCATATACCACATCTACTCTCTCTATTCAAATCGCGTCCTGTCCCTCCATCATCTTGGACCATGAGCTTGCCTTTGCACCAGCACACACACACACACACACACACAGACAAAATAAAAAGTATGTATATATCCTTTTGGTGGATCTTAAAAATTTGACATCACAATTATAAATACTCAGATATGTACTAGAACACCTGTTACACTAAAAATATCCATCTATTAATATTTAGAATAAAGGTGACCTTTGATCATTGAGACCACCTACCTTGGTGATGACATGAGATCGACAGTTCGATTGAAACCAAGCAAGGGTTTTGGTTATTTAACAGGTGAGCACCGGTTGCGAGTGCTACAGCTTTTTTTTTTTTACGTCTGCTACAGTTGATACACAATAACTCAGCAAATGCAATTAACAGTGGACTGATAGGAACGGTTACAAAAAAAATTTGTAAAGATTGTCACATTAACCTAGAAAATAATATGCTAGTTAAGGTGTAATTGTACAGACTCATTTCATGACTACAACTGTGTTTGTTACCTTTACCACAACCATAGTCTTGCCTTAGTTGAAAAACAATAGAAATAATATTTCACTGCCCACGCAATGTGCTTAAAAGGACCTCTGCATGAGGTGGAATAGCTGTGGTGAAGAGTTGCCAATGATTGAGTACGTGTCACTATAATCGTCAATAGCAGTCTTAATTGAGTGTGAGAATCTCTGCATGTTGATTCCAAAATTACTGCTGCCTAACTCTCAGCTATTTGGCCCAGGCAGTAACAACAGACACAAAATTCAAATGAAAATAAGCCAGCCTGCTCATGAAATGTCTCACCACATCACACTTGCTCATGTAACAATTATTATATGTGTGTGTATTGTATGTCCGTAAGTTTGTGGACAATTTTTTTTGTGCAAAACTTGAATTTATGAATCAAATTCTTAAAATTTTGCCCTAATAACCACTATGATTTTCCAAATTACTGTTTACTCGCAGCACTATTGCAGTGAGCCAAAAATGAGCGAAAATAAAGCCTGAGAATGAATTATCCTGCTACACCTGTGTATATTCTATGCTAGATAAATGTATATCTTCACTGCAAACCAAGCTTGTAAAGTTGGTAGTGTTAGTTCAAAAGGGGCTCTTCCACACTTTTAGCTAATGTTTAGTGGCTGCTTTGACCTGGATAGATAGTTCTTGTAGAGAAAGATAGCTGGGGAACTAGTAAGATTGGCGACTGCTACTACCAGTGTATTTGAAGGTAATGAGCTTGTGCAATTCAGCGTGTGATATTGTAAAACCTCATGGGTCATAAACTTGAAAATACTATTGTGAAGATATCGAGCATGGAATATAATAATTATGGACAATTAAACGAATGCTATCATTTTACCCTGCTGCGCTAGTGTGCGGTAAAAATAAGTATATACGAATGTATGTATGTATGTATGTATGCAATGTGGATGATAACTATACATCAATGCTCAGACAAACGTCAGAACAATTTATCTTGGTCTGATATTAAAAAATCTGGTATGACAAAATGTTACTATATTTTCATTGCTTTACAAACTGTGGTAGAACATGTAGTACATATTGGTATTGCTTTATAAGCTTCAAAATGAGTAAAATTAATTCATATTATTGATCAATCATATTTAAAGAATATTGATCATCATTTAATTATTGTGTCAATAGTTCTGTGAAAAAGTATATTGTCTCGTTCATGGCCTTAGCTTGTTGTGAGTGCAGTAGGTCACTGAGAGTTAATGCTGAAGTATACTGTTGGGCTATGTTACCAAGTGTAGGATATTCAATTATTGAACATGGACACTGGATCTAACTATAATTTAGAACTGAGTTTGAGTGAGGTGCATCAATGTAATGGGGAAAATGAATAAAGCAAAAAAAATCATAAACTAAAACTAGAAGCCAGAGCGCAAATTAAAAGGGACAAAAGAAAAGAAGAATGCCCAGTTAAAAAAAATAAAAAAATAAAAAAATAATAATAAAAAAATAATAATAAAATAAAATAAAAAATAAAAAATGGAGGGAAAAAGTGTCCATGCCAGGATTGAACCATAGTTGTTAGCATTGAACTTTGAAGCAATGGCAAAGGAGGTAAAAACTGCTAACTGATATGCCAGAAAAGCACACCCTCAAAATGCATGATTATAACCAGATCTGATCTCTTTGGCCGGCTGAATAGCTGACCAGTTATTGTTTGGTTGGATATCAATGGTTGGATATCAAGCACTCTTGGGCAGCAAATATCCAATGACCAACTGTAATAATCCACACTGAGTAAGTATAATGGCCTGTGAAATGCACACTTTTTGCCCAGTTTTCCCAAAAACCAATCATAATGTACTTTAGTTGGTAATCTGATAAAGCGACTTAAACTGCCTAGTACAACATCATGATACCTTCTTCAATCTTTGGAAGGCCACTGTCTTTGAGATCTGTTGTTGTGTGACAGAAAGACTGACAGACAGACTAACAGACAAATTAAGTACTGCAACCCTACCATGCATGTGCGCCAAGGGTTAAAAACTAGATGGGACGAGCTGAGTGCTAGACCAGCTTAGTAAACATGGGCATATGGTTTCATACAGGATTTTTTTCTGGGGGGAGGGGAAGAGTTTAGAAAGGAGGGCCACATGTTTATTTGAACACACCCATTTTTGCTGAAACCAGATTAAAAATTGTCTCAGGTCTAGAATTAACTGAAGTAAACTGATATATATAAACAACAAAATCACAGAATACCATTATAAATCAAAACCACAGAGGGAGGGAGGGGAGAGGGGGAAACTCAACCTAGGGGGAGGGGGGAGGGAGAGGGGGAAACTCAACCTGGGGGATATCCCAGGGCGCCCCTACCTCTGTATGAAGCCCTGATTATATGTACTTACGTATGGGTGTGGCTAATCCAATAAATATAAGTTGCACAATGGAGGAAATGATACTTTTATGCACCACATGAACACTATCAAACACATGCACACACACCATCACCTATATATGCTCAAGCCACTCCTATCTTCTTACACCAAATCATTATTCACCTAGGTGATACAGGAAGCCCATTACAGCACAAAATGGGTATACAACGTTGACAGCATACTCATCACACATGTATGTGCAGATGTGTGTGTGTGCGTGTATATGTACACACAATTTCAAAATATATTCTGAATGTGTAAAGAAATTAGTGATAAAAGTCCAAATTTTTTAACTATAAGTTTCACTCTATATAATTTCAAGTGCACATAGTGTGCACTAAATGGAATTGAATAGCCAGTAGTGTAATAGCCAGTAGTGTAATTACTTATAATCTATTGCAAATTACATCTTTACTAGAATGTATTGTACTAAATCATAATACTACAATAGGAATGAGTACCAACAGGTTGTGAATGCCAGTAGAGATTGACATGTTCAATTGGTTATATAGTACGCATCGCACGGACACACATGGATACAGTGCGTGGTATTATAAGATAAAAGTGGGCAGAGACAAGTATACTCAGGGTGTAATATGTATGCACTCATAATGATTACAGGACTATAATATTAGCCAAATGACGGCGAGTTACTCGAGTCACATATCACAGGGGAGTCGGAACAGGTACGGCAATGGCCACATATATATTTTAACACAAGGGGGCGTGTCAGCCATTTTTCACTTATAGCAAAACATGTCCCCAGCTACATCGCCATAATATGCGACCTCTTCGTTTAAGACTTATAGTGACTCGTAAGACAAGGACAGCCACACTACTTGTAATGGTGCCATGCTATTCAAGAATTGGTAATGGTCATCAAAAGTGCATGAAAATACCCAGTTGCCTAGATAGGCATTAATGCTGGCAAAGTCGTACTTTATAAATGAGGACCTAGGACAAAGGTAAAAATTCGAGTCTGTCCCGCAGATTCTGGGACAGTTGGAGCCTATGAAATTTAGGCTGTTAACATTCCAACATGCATCTACATTTTCTCACAAAGAAATAAAAGTTTTGAGAAAAAAATAACTGGGAATCCACTGTCTTCAAACACTGACTTTATTATAACTCAGGTAACATTTGCTTAGCATCATTCATTCTTATAGGATAAAATTTGAGGACAAGAAACACGACTTAAACACAGTTTTATGATGTTTGCTGTGTAAATTAAAATGACACCTTTAGTTACTACTGACAGCAAGTTCAGAGATTTACAGTGTATCTGGCAAAAGAGAATTCAGTTTTCAGGACACTACTTACATAGACTTTGAAGCCCGCGTACATGACCATAGCGCAAGCTTCCACTCTAGTTCAGTCCTATAACACATTGGTATAACAGTCTGGCGGAGCTGAACCCTTTACCTGGCAAAAGATACATTGCACACTGTTACACACTGAAAGTTGCTATCCTCGCCACCACATCAACCAAAAAAAAAAAATACAAATGTTAAGTCACGCACTGATTCTGATTTTCAGTTAAAACACAACAAATCATTGTCACAAAGGTATTCCAGAAAGCATTAATTAGAATGACACCATAGACAAAAGTTAACTCTAATGCTTAAGCTTTTACTGCAGCTGTGATTTATAATGGTAGCATCTTTGAGCACAGAGTTTGTTGATGAGTACTGAATAATTCACTGCCATGGCCAAAGAGATACATATAATTTGAAGAAAAAAAAATCATAACAAATCAATTCCCCTCGTCCCCACCCACCCTGTTTTTTTTTTCTAAATTATTACATGCAAATTTCTAGCTGTGCAAGTACTTTCTTGTAGCAATCTGGTTGTAGCTAAAACTGGTATAGTGAATTTTCTGTAATTGAGAAGATTACTGCAGCAGTGATAATGCCGTTGCTGTAGCCATTGTATTGCTTAGAATTGAAAATCAATGAAATATTGGTGGCCTGCTTCAAACTTGGATGTTGATCTGTAATTTTTTTGCAGGACAAAATGAAACCGTAGATGGAATGTGACCAGGACAAAATAAAACCGTAGATTGAATGTGACCTTATACCAGATGAAAAAAATAGTCATGCCGTTGTTTACTTGCTCTTAGTAGTGAAGGTGAGCAATGTCATACTTTATAAATGAGGACCTAGGACTAAGGTAAAAATTCAAGTCTGTCCTGCAGATTCTGGGACAGTTGGAGCCTATGAAATTTAGGCTGTTAACATTCTAACTCCAACATGCATCTACATCTTCTCACACAAGAGCTAAAAAATTAGTTTTATGATGTTTGCTGTGTAGCTAAAATTAAAATGACACCTATAGTGACTACAGACAGCAAATTCAGAGATTTACAGTATATCTGGAAAAAGAGAATTCAGCTTTCAGGCCAAGAAACTACTCACCTAGACTTGAAGCCCGTGTCACCATAGCGCAAGTTCCACTCTAGTCCAGTCCATAACACATTGGGTATAACAATCTGGCGGAGCCGAACCCTTTACCATCCCTGATCGTTTCCCCGCGGGTAGCATATCAGGATTGGTAAAAGGTCTTTCCCCAACTAATCATTACAGCATGCAACCTTTGACAATGATTTGGACGACCATTTCCAGTCTTTACTAATACTCTTATGGTAAAGGGTTTTTACTCTATTACTCTAATGGTAAAGGGTTTTCGGGGTACGAAGTTACAGTTGAAAATAAACCTTCAAATAGATGAGAAAATCTGTTCAGTTAAACTTCATAGCTGGGTCACAAGTTTATCCTCTGGCTAACTCATTGGGAAAATTTCAAAAAAGTAAAAAAAAAAAGCTATAGCTAGCTATCAGTGTGGAGGTCCTTTTTTTATGTGATCAACCAAATTATTTATTATTGTTACAGAAATTACTAGGTATGTCAATTTTAATGAAGTTGAGTGCTAGGGAGATACAGGCCCATCAATTCTTGCCCTTCTTATGGCACTAGACAGATGCGTGTCTCTGAACCATGTACTACTAGACGTTTTTAGTTGTGCCAACTCACCCATTGCCTTTTAATTGACATTATTATTATTATTATTATTATTATTATTATTATTATTATTATTATTATTATTATTATTATTATTATTATTATTACTATTATTGTTATAATGCTTATTATCTGTGTATCGAACTACATTCTGAGTTTTGATTTATATACTTGAAAAAATTGCTTGTTTAATTTATTTAATGCGCCATGCATAAGCTGTGAAGCAATTAAATAAAGGATTAAATGAGAATGAATGAATGAGAATAAATAAATGAGAACGAAAATTAATAAACAAATGTATGTATTATATATAGCCATATACATGACAGTGTATAGCTACATCCTGCATTTTACATTTATAAACTCCAAATAGTAGTGATATACTATCTGTGAACTTACCACTTCAGTAAACTCCAGTATTAACCTAGTATACCTCAGGTGTTAATTTGTACACTTTGCTTGGTAAAGCAAATAGTAAGCAACAAACATTAAATTAAAGTTCAGGTTCATAAAGCTTTTTAAGTCTCTTCTTGTGTATGGTAAGCTCAAAAGATACTAGTATTTGCATTGGAATATCTTACATTATTATAATTAAGCTATTTAAAGTTAGCAGAGAGCTAACAGGAACACTCTCAGTACTTAATGAATTAATTAAAACAAAGTGATAATGAACAGCATCATTTAGTTGCTATACACGTCAGGGGAAAATATTGGACTTGAGCATCATTTAGTATACACACCAGGTTAAAACATTGAACTTGAGCATCATTTAGTATACACACCAGGTTAAAACATTTGGCTGTCTAAAGTAGAGTATACTTCTGTTATACTCCACAAGTAAACATCAAGATTACATAGGGTATGTATACTACTAGTATAACTTTGTTATACATACGTGGTTTCACATAAGTATAACATATTTTTTGCATGGTGAGAGTTCCCATGAGATGGCTTATGGCTTGTACCAGATGTAGAATACTGATAGAGACAATTTTAATGGAGATTATGATTTATTAGCTAGCCACTATGCTATAGTTTTAATAGAGAAATAATACACTTAAACTAATTACATTTTGTTGCCATTTAATATGCTTCTAGTATACTGTAAAGGGACTATACTATGAGGCAATATACAAAAATTTAGTAATGGAATCACCTGAAGTTTGAAAACATAGACAGAAAACTTTAAAATGTGAACTGTGGCTATCCTTTCAGTTCTTGGAAGCAAAATAGACTGACTAAATGGTCATGTATTGTGAGGCAACAAAGTTCAGATCATAGACTGCAAGAGACTTAAAAGACTTTAAGTTAGTCTCAAACTAGAAAGATCAGAAATCATTATACAGAACTAAAATATTAGTTTAGCTGTAGAAGGTAAGTTATTCTTCTTCTAACTATTAGAGTTACCTTAGTTATAAACATTTCTCAAGAAGGTAAAAAATATCCTTAGGCTGAAAATAGCCAAAGTGACAATAATATCGGACTCTTAAATTTATTGAAAACAACACTGAACGCACTAGGACGGGCTAATCCAGGTAAAAATATGCTAGTGCTTTTGGTCGAGTGAACCCAATCCACTAGCATTATTTGGTCAACAGACTATACCCCTAACGCAATTAGTCCCAACATAACGAAAACCGCTGTGACCAAATTTCCTGTGACACAGACGAAAGACTACAAAATACCTTCGTTGATTGTTTTCATGACTTTAGGGGAGTACGGCCAAACACAATATACTTCATATTTACTTACTTATTGTAACTACTATAGCTATATTAATTCTACAGTAAAATCCTTTAGCTAACTGTATTATAAAGTCAAAATTGAACATTTCATTGTTATCTCTAACAGACTGTTCTATCATCAGATTGGCTATATCATCGTACTTAGCTAGCTACATGTTTTCCTTGAAAAAGATGACTATATATGCAGGATTGATCTTTGTCTCTTCATGTTATTAATGCTGTGATGGTTTTTCTGTAGTGAAAAAACTTTTCATTGTGTTATAGTTAAAGAAGGTGTAGACATGTCATGATTTGAAGGAACTCTTTGCATGTTGCTGGGCTTAGTGTGATCTGTAAACTGGACAACACTGTATTCTCAATTCATATATTTAGTGTATAATGACGTCTGATACCACAGAATCCACCATATTGTCACAGGATATCAATAAGAACAAACCAGTGTTTACTGGAACTGGTAGAATGTATAAATATGGTATGACTTTGTTTGTTGAATTCAATAAAACGCAATTAACATTTTTATTAAGAGGAACACATTCATCATTGTATTGTGACTTCAGTTGTTTCTTTATCTACAGTGTTTCAAGCAATAAACAGTACATATATGTGAATGCTGAAAAGTATTGTTTATCTCACTCCTTTTGCATAACTATCCCACTGGTTATATTTTACCTAACTGTCTTTAGTCGTACTCCATTAGGTCTTTTTCTGGCTTTGGTTACTGATTTACGTGAATATTAATTATTTCTGCATTTTCTTAAAATTTGTTTTCTTTCTTTGAATCTTGTTGTCAGCTAAAACAAATGTTTACATGAAAAGATTTTTTCTAACTAAAAACATTTATATATAACTTACCGTAATTAAGATGTAATTGATCGTGGGGGTAAGTCCCTACAGTAATCTTACAGGTGTATTTTAATGTAACATTATCTCAAAATTACTGATATTGACATAAACTTCTACACAACAAACATTCAGTTTAATACCAGTTATAAGTCTTTACGTCGTCGATATCAGTAATACGTTCACAACAACTACAATAGAATGTTCTCATTAATAGCAGAACGTGCAATGATTTCCAGTATCTGCAGCTCTCCTTTTAGCTGTAGGCCGAATTTAGCAATCAATGATGCGCAGGTAATCAACGTTTCCTTGTCAATCATTTACAGACGGAACTCATTGTAAAGTATATACAAACTTTAGTTAGCACTGACATTTTAAACCATATTAATAGCCATGTGCTTCAATTGTTGTTTTACTTTTTCAAACAACAACATAATAATACAGTGCTTATGTAAGACTTTTATCAATGATGTACCACTCATCGGTTCAAATTTTGTCACTAATCAATGCATTTTGGTCTAAAAAATTTTCTCACAAAACTCTCCAACCATCTCATGGTTGGTAAAGTATCTGTGATCTCTTGGTATGGTAAGGCATGTGTGATCATTTGGTGTGGTAAACTCCGTTGACAAAGTAAGTGTGATCTTGTACTTGGTAAAGTGTGTGTGATAACATGGAAGGCAATTAGGTTAAATGTTTTTTATCTATTTGTGGCATAATGTGCATTTTTGTTTTTGTTGTTTAACTTTGGCTAAGCATTTGTGTGTTTTTTTTTAATTTGGTAAGTATTTTTGACTTTTCAATCTGATTAAGTATCTGTGATATTATTTTAATGTGCAATCTTTAGTTTAACAAAGTATGTTTAGACTATATTATCTGTAATATGTAGATTAACACGTAGAGTTAATATAAGTTAACCGGCAGAACGGGCACGGCACGGGAGATGGCGGCCTTGGAAAAGGGTCGAAGGGCGGCATACAAGGCGATTAGCAGCAAGCGGTAATTAGAAAGGAGGAAAGGGCGCGCACGAGTAGATAGGGGGAGGAGCCTACACTCGGGGCAGGCAGAATTCAGTCGACACGCGGCAAGTCCAAAACGGAATTAGGAGAGCGAAAGAATTAGAGATGAGCAGAGAAGACGGAGGCATGGATATACCAGCGCAGCGGTGGACGAAATCATCAGAAGGCTAGAGGAGAGGCTGGAGAGCAGACCCAAGGAACGCGAGGGAAGAGGAGAGTCAGAGCTGGGTGAGCACTAATTGGGGTTGTGCATAAGTAAGGGCATCCTCGCTTAGCCTTTCCTTCCACCCGCAGCAGCCACTGGGGTGTGACCCTATTGGCGGCGAGAGTATGAGTCCCTAGGTAGAGGGTAGTTACAAATAGGAGTAGCAGCAGACAACCAGCAAAGTGAAAAGGTTGTGCAAGGTCAGCAGCGCTGAGCTGGCTGGGGCTAGAGCAAGTAAGCAAGCAGGGGGCCCAGCCATATGAAGCAAACCATGGCATGAATTCAAGGCAGAGCTTGAAGGGGCTGACAAAGCAGAGCCGAGCTAGCAAGGGGCCCAGCCATTTAAGCAAGCAGGGGGCCCAGCCATATGAGGCAAGCCATGGCATGAATGCAAGGCAGAGCGGGAAGGGGCTGTCAATGCAGAGGCAGGAGAGCAGAGCAGAGCAGGAACTTACTGGCCTGGCGGCCAGCAGAGCCGATGGCGGGTAGGTGCACGCAGTGCGAGGCGTGCATGCAACTAAAGGAGAGGGCGGAAAGTAAAGTGAAGAGCGGGGAGTAGTATGGCGCAAGAGCAGTACAGTAGGCATAGGCCGGAGGGATAGAAGTAAAAGGGTAGGTAGTTGGTAACGGGAGGAGCGGTTGGGGTAGGGGGTAAGTAATAGTAGAAGGGACAAGGGAGACATAGGGGTAACAGTGGGGTGGGGAGTGTGAGTAATTCTCACTATTTGATGTAGGGGCCCCACTGTCATCAGCAAGCCTGGTGGGTCTAGATATCAGAGAGGACCCAGCAGGGGATATCGGTGGGACTGATGGCCTGCAGGAGGCAGCGGACAGGCTGGCACGTATTGGGGGCACAGGGGGGAAGCCAGAGGATGTCCCCAAGAAACCAGGCCGTACCAGCAGCAGTGGCCGGAAGAATCAGGAGGGGGGAGTACGTAGATTTCACGGAACTGCCCCCTGCCCAGCCAGACGGGTCAGCAGTGGGATCCCAGTCAGGAGAGCAGCTGCTCATCGTCCAGGCTGCCGACTATCGGAGAACTAGGCGGAGAATTCCGGATGTGGCTACATGGTCCAGATGCTTTATCTTGTACGTTGGCACTGCAGTACAAAAAGACTCGGCCAAGCTGATGGACTTGCTGGGCTACATGGACGCCATCGTGAGGGCAGCGCAGAAGTTCACGTGGCCTGCATGTGAAGAGTATGACCGCCGGTTTCGCCAGATGGTGGCGGGGGACGAGCACAGGCAATGGGCAACGCTCGATGCAGGGCTATACACCGAGTGCTTTACTGCACAAGCGTTGCCGGCAGCGACAGCAAGGGCCCTATTGAAAGGCGGGCAGACCGCTCATGATGGATCCAGAAAGAGGCCGAGGGACGCAGGGGGAGCAGAGCTGGAGCAGGAGCGGGCAGAGGCAGGGACCCCAGTGTGTGGGAAGTACAACCGCTATCGGGGTGACTGCAAATTTGGTGCTCGCTGCCGGTATCTACACGTATGCAGTCGGTGCAGGGGCTCGCACCTAGTATCTCAGTGCGAGGCAGGCCAGAAACTCTAGAACTCATAACTGAACGTGACTGGACTAATAGCAGGACATGTGGGGCATGACAAATTGTACAATGTATGTTAACATGTCAGTGAATATCAACATAAATGTGTATATAGATAACATAAGGTGGGTATCAATAGCTACCATTATTAGAAAAGGCAAGGGATATGCTGGTAAATAGGGGGATAGTTAATATGTAGGGAGATTCGGTAGATAAATAGTCACTGTACTCGGCCTGCAGGGAGGGGCATGAGCTGGCAGGTGCAGGAGCTGGAGAGGAGGTCGGGAGCTGGGCAGTGCAGACTGCCTGTAGACGCGCAGCTCGTACACACCCCACTCCGGGCAGAGGCGTGGCAGTCAATGCTGGTGGACCATCCGGACAAAGAGCTGGTGGAGTGGATGGTGAGAGGCATACGGCAGGGCTTCCGGTTGGGATTCCAGCAGGATAGGAGAGGACTGAGGCAGGCCAGGCAGAACCTTGCGTCGGTGCGTGAACATCCAGAAGTTGTGCAGGAATATCTGGACAACGAATTAGAAAAGGGAAGAGTGATTGCAGTAGGCAAGACGGAGGAGGCAGATGCACTAGGAGTGCATTGCAGCCCATTTGGAGTTATTCCCAAGAAGGGCAAGGCAGGGCGCTGGCGCCTGATTGTAGATTTGTCAGCACCAGCAGAAGCCAGTGTGAATGATGGGATAAGCTCCGAGCTATCATCATTATCATACACCTCAGTGGACGTGGTGATGAGGAGAGTGCTAGAAATAGGCAGAGGAGCATTGATGGCAAAGGCAGATGTGAAGCAGGCATATAGAAATATGCCTGTTCATCCCGACGACAGAGGGCTGCTGGGCATGCAGTGGCAGGGAGAATTGCTTGTGGATGGTTGCCTGCCATTTGGTTTACGCTCGGCCCCTCTGCTGTTTACAGTGGCAGCGGACCTGTTGCAATGGGTGATGGAAAAAAGAGGGGCAACATGGATGAGACACTACATTGATGACTACATCACAGTTGGTGCAGGTGGTGGGGATGAGTGCGGGCGGAACTTCAGGATACTGAAGCAGGTCTGCCAGGAGGCAGGAATGCCGACTGAACCCGAGAAAGATGAGGGTCCGGCCACAGTGCTGGTGTTTCTGGGCATGGAACTGGACTCAGAAATGCTGGAAATCCGCCTCCCTGGGGATAAGCTGGAGAAGCTGAGGCAGCTGTTGCGAGAGGTACGAGGCAGGAAGGCTTGTCGAAAAAGACAGCTGCTGTCAGTGGTCGGCATCCTGAGCCACGCGTGTAAGGCAGTGTGGGCAGGCAGGTCCTTTGTGCGACGGCTAATCGACCTGGCTGCGAGTGTGCAGCAGCTGGACAGGTTTGTGAGGTTAACCCTTTCGTTCCGGATCCCGCTTTAAAGCGGGTTAAGACCGATTGACTTCTCCGAATTTTTAAAAATAGTTACTTTATAGCTAGAACCTTCAGATTGCATACACAGGTGCCCAATGCATTGGAGAAGCATCTAAAATAGCTTTCAGCCAGGACTGCTTTGACAGTACCTCACAGCAGTTGCGTTTATTTCTTCCTCGGCAAAAAAAAAAAACATCGGTTCTCCGTCGAATTTAAAAAAAAGTTAACGTCTTCACAGCAGCTTCATTTATGGATCCAGTCATCTCCAGAGCTTTGTAGAAGCAGCAAAAAATTGCTTGAGCTCAGTAGCCCTCCATAACACATTGAAACAACCGCTTCTTTGCCGACCAAGACTTTGCGGTTTGACTTACTGTCTTCTCCATTTTTTATAAAATCGCCAGTTCAACTGGGGACCGCCCTATTACGTACAGTCTTAGGTAATGCTTATTACATCATAGGAAAAAAGTGAGCGTGTCGTGTGACCTCGGTAACTATGCAAAAAATTTTTTTTTTCAAAGTCATTTTTTGGAAGATGGCGTCCACAAGTTACAATGCGGTGCAAGTTTTAGACTTGCTTGATGTTGACTCTAGCGACTCAGGATCAAGCGGAGAGAAGGGAGACGACATCTAGGGCTATAGGAGGCCCTGTATCAGGGTTGGTGGACCAGACCCGGTCAACTCTGATACTGAAAATGGGAGTCAAGAAGATGATCGAGGTAAGCTTGTCTTTCTCTTGAAAAATAGCAAGCTTCTGTTGTGGAAAGGACTTATTTATAGCTATATTGAGATAGAGTAAGCTGTTTAGCTATAATATTATATATATTTCATTGAGTTTTGAGATTTGAAAGTGGCTTGTGGTTTTTTGAACAAATTCAAATTTTCAAAAAAATTAAAAAAAGTTTTTACCACATATACTACTAGGACCAGATGTGAATGCAGTCACCGACCCAGATTACGCAGATGAGGGGACAGGAGCAGAGTCTTCCAGTGATGAAGGAGAGGATACCGGACCTGAGTCTTCCAATGATGAAACACGAATAGGCAGCAAGTTCCAGTGATGAAGAAGAGGAAGTGGCTCCTCCTGCTCCGAGTTCTGAACGTCCTCGCGGTCGGAGAAGGTGGGAATTGAAGAACAAAAGTCGGGTGGATGAGGTAGATGGAAGAAAGATGACAACACACCCATTGATATTCCATAATCTTTTGTGTAAAGGACCACAGACTTTGATATTTGTGGCTGCTCCCCCCTCCCCCTCCCTGAACATCCCAAAAGTTGTAATATGTATTGTTATTGTCGTTGTCGTTGTCTGTGTTTTTGTAGTGTTGTAGTGGAGCTTCACACTCGATGTATATGTGTGTGCGTGGAGTTGAAATGTTATTCTGGCACTTCCAGATCTAACCGGGTAGGGAACGAACTCGGGGTGGGGGGGGTGGGGTCTTTTCTAATCGGGGCTACTATGCCCATGTAAGTTGAATTTCATGTATGTGTGTGTGTGTACACCAGTCAATTTATATTATACATTTATTTTTATGATCTGTATTCACCTGTATCTTCTTTTTTCTAGTGTGTGTGTGTGTGTATGTGTGTGTGTGCATTTGTGGAATTAGAGAGAGCATCCGTGGACAAACAGTATGTGGCGCTTCCGTATACAACCTGGGAGGGAACTCTGGATCTTTTTGGATCGTGACTACTATGACCATGTAAGTTGAATTTCATGTGTGTGTGTGTGTGGTGTGTACACCAGTCAATTTATGTATAATAAAATATACATTTATTTTTATGATCTGTATTCACCTGTAGCTTCTTTTTTCTTGTGTGTGTGTGTGTGTGTGTATGTGTGTGCGTGCATTTGTGGAAAGAGAGAGAGAGCAACCATGAACAAACAGTATGTGGCGTTTCCGGATCCAACCTGAGAGAGAACGAACTCGGTGGTCTTTTTCGGTCTGTGACATCATCCATGCCTGGTAAGTTGAATTTCATTTTTTCAACTTACTGATATTTGGGTGTCCAGCTAGGGCTGGGGGGGGGAGGGGGGGGGGGGGGTTATGGTACAAGAATGTCAGTGAAAAGTAATGACGGGGGGAGGGGGGGTTATGGTACAAGAATGTCAGTGAAAAGTAATGACGGGGGAGGGGGGGCTCAATTCAGCGAGGCCAGCTGTTATGTTACAAATGTCAGTGTTGTCTTGTGTTTTTTTGGTATTGTATGGAGGTTCCGGATCCTATGGGAGGGATCGTTCAGTCTGTGACACCATCCATGCCGGGTAAGTTGAATTCTACGTGTGTGCTTGTACTGCTTTTCATTTTCAAAGTACACTTTCTCAATACATGTTTCTCTCATGTACAGTGTAGAGTATACATACCAGGGTTCATACAGTGGGAGGCATGGCTGGGTTCCCCCCTAGAATTTTGGGAGTTGAATAGAAATGAACATTTAGGAAGCATTTATTTTTAGTCTGATATTGTATCCCATTATGTTCCTATCATAACTGAGCCATTTAGTGCATAGGACCGAACACTGATCATCAGTGTGAAGTATAGACTCTATGCAAAGATGTGCATCAAAGTAGTGTAGGTTCCAAAAAATGGGTGTGGCGAAGTACACTCGGAGCCCCACCCCAAACAAAAATCCTGTATGAAACCGCATACAATATATCATAAAGTTGCAATTATATAGGATCATGAATAATTTGTTGTTTGTATTACAAATATCTTTGTTGTTTGTGTTTTTGTGTGTATGAAATTGTTTTGTAGTGGAGCTCGACGTCCGATGGCATACGTTCCTTGTGGACACTCATAAATGTCTCCTACATGATCACAATCAGCACCACACACAACAAACAACACATTTTATTGTTGAACTAATATAATATTGGTATATAATGCATCAAACAATATTATTTCTATTTTATTTTATTTTTTTATTGATGGGAAAAGTGGATTTTTTGGGGGAAAAAAAAAATTTTTTTTGAAGTATTAGTAGATGGCTTAAATATTATTCAATTTTCTCAATCAAAAAATGAGGGGAATCCCAAACTCTTGGTCTATTTAGTGATATATGGTTGCTATGGGGTTTTCCCAGCCAGCATCGAGTTAAAAAAATAAAACGGCAATGCTCTATTCCGCGGTAGAAAATTAGATTTTTCCGCGCGCGTCAAAACAATTCAGGAACGAGAGGGTTAAATATTATGTACTTACAATCCAATCATTATTGTACTAGTGAGCAAAATAATACATGTACTAATATGAAGTTATAAATCACTTAAAAAATATTTTTCATTTTCATTCATTTTATTCACATGTTTGTTATTTAAATGTTTGTGTTGCTTGCAGATATTAAGAAAACAATTTCCCATTATAATGATAATATCGATGATATCAATGAAAGATCAAGAAACATCACGAAACTTTATAAAGGTATGCAAATTTAATATAACTCACTATCATCACATCATTATAGTAAAATGTGACTTTTATTTATTTTTGAGTGGAGCTATGCAATTATTGACTTTTTTTTGTGAACCATATAGGTATTATAGGTACATAATACATACATATTATATTTAATTATTTATTCATTAGAAAAGAAGAATCTAGACATGGAACTAAAAAATGCTGTTGAGCCATCTCAGAGTAAAAACATCTTTGCAGGTATGTATATAAAGTAAAGAACAAGCAATCAAAGTAAATTAAGTCACTGTCAGGGATGTAATTTGTTTTATAAGTACAAATAGTGTGACTAAATAAAGTTTCAGTGCTCTGTGATAACTTTTTGAGTACATTATT
>WLWD01003137.1_pt1 | contig 30113 bp, 18 predicted proteins | sample 6712731 | NCBI WGS metagenome assembly WLWD01 (sample SAMN12718690, study PRJNA576275) | sponge metagenome | isolation source: marine sponge | host: Mycale hentscheli | place: New Zealand: South Island, Marlborough, Capsize Point | collected 2014-11-01
TGTTGTTGTTGTTGTTGTTACAATCAATACTTTAGTTTTGTTAGCTATTTTGGCAGTTATTTCTGTGATACATCTTGTAGTTGGTAAAGGGACAGAAGTGTGTCCTCACAGTCAGTTGAAGTAACTGCATGGCTGTGGTGTTGTTGGTGTAGGAGGAGTCTCTGATCCACCATGTGGGCGGACCCAGGTCCTACTACACGTTTGAGTTGTTCCTGGAGACGCGCAAGCCCGGGGAGGAGTTTGAAGTGTACAACAAGGGCGGGCTCAACCTGAAGGTTCATGTGATAAACTTACCAGAAGAAACTGTGAGAGATGCAGTTCAGTTGCGTGGGGAGCACGGCTGGACTTTACGCCACTTTAAAGACGTCCTGGGCAAGGTGAGGGTTGTGGAGAGAGAGAGAGAGAGACAGAAAGTTGCTTCATATTTTATGACATGGTGGTATCTCAGGTGCTTTCTCTGGACACGGAGTTCATGCGTGTTGCCATGGAAACATACCAGAGTGAGGGAAAGTATCTGAATCACATGGACCAAACACTCAAGGGAGAAGGATTCTACAAGAAGCACACGGTGTGTTTGTGGTGGGTGTGGTCTAACCAGTTTGCATATAGTGTGCTTTATTTATACTTCTTGCTCTGCTAGTCTGAGTTTCTAGAAATGGTTTAGGTAAAGTTTGTTGTTACTAATATTAACCCTCACTGTGAATGTGTGAGAGGATTATAGTGGTTGTCCTGTATAGGTATATGCCAAATATATTCATTTGGTCTGAGAAATGATTTTGTAGTAGCTAGCTAGTGTGTGGTAGCGTTACCTTAGCTTTACTGGTTGTTACTAGTAGTGATAGTTTTAGTTGTTCATTTATAATGCTGCCGTAGTGCGTGGGTAAGCTAGCCACCTTGAAGGCATCTATACTGAATTCATCCGAGTTGTTCACTCTGTTCAATGCTCACTGGTTTTAAACACATTACAGGAGTACTGGGATACCTGGGGAGGGGGTGAGTACTGGGATACCTGGGGAGGGGGTGAGTACTGGGATACCTGGGGAGGGGGTGAGTACTGGTATACCTGTGGAGGGGGTGATACTAGGGATCCTGGGAGGGGTGATACTGGTATACCCTGGGGATGGGGTTGTACTGTATACCGTGGGAGTGGTTTAATACTGGGATACCTGGGGAGGGGTGAAGTACTGTATACCTGGGAGGGGGGTGATACTGGTATACCACCTGGGGAGGGGGGGGGAGTACTCTCTGCGGATCCTGGGGAGGGGGTGAGTACTTGGATACCTGGGGATGGGGTGAGTATCTGGGATACCGGGGGAGGGGGGTGAGTCTGGTAACCTTGGGATGGGGTTGATACTGGGATACCTGGGGAGGGGGTGATACTATCTTCTCGGTTTCTGGGATACTTGGGAGGGGGTGAGTACTGGTAATACCTTGGGAGGGGGGTGATACCTTGAATAACCACCTGGTAGGGGGGGTGAGTACTGGATACGGGGAGGGGGATGAGTCTACTCTCTCTGTATAACCGGGAGGGGGGTTGAGTACTGGATATGGCTGGGGAGGGGGTGAGTAACTGGGATACCTGGTGTACTGGGTGTTGCTGCTCTGCGTGGGGTCTGTACCGGTTTGGATGGGGGTGAGGGGTGACTGGGAGCCTGGGGAGGGGGGTGAGTACTGGGATACCTTGGGAGGGGGGTGAGGTAACTGGGGGGATACGGGGGGAGGGTTGATTACTGTTATAACCACCTGGGGATGGGGGTGTAACTGTATAAACAACCGGGGAGGGGTGAGTACTGGTACCTGGTGGAGGGGGGTGAGTACTGGGATACCTGGGGAAGGGGTGAGTACTGGGATACCTGGGGAGGGGGGAGTACTGGGATACCTGGGGAGGGGGATGAGTACTGGTATACCTGGGGAAGGGGTGAGTACTGGGATACCTGGGGAGGGGGATCAGGGTTTCATACAGGATTTGCGTTTAGGGGAGGGAAATTTGGGATTGTATGAAACAGTCCTTATTTTTTAAGTACTTCAATGAAACTAGTAAATGTAATATATTTAACAGCGTTTAATCTAATGAGGGGACATAGGAAAAACTTGTCTCCCCCTTCCCCCCACCTCCCACATCCAATCCAGAATTATTCTTCAAAGATATTGTCAAAATAAGCAGAATTGCAATGAAAATCAGGTCAATTAACATAGAGCAAACAAATTTTGTAGAGTTAATAAACTTTTCCCTCCTTATTCCTCAACACCTCTGCTAAACAAGGACGATTTAATATCAGAGTGGGCTATCTATATTCAAGAGAGCATTGCTTCAAGAAAGAGATGAAATTATGAAGTCAAAATCACTGGAGAAAGCACCAGAGTTCCAAGAAGTATTAGAAGAACTGAAACGTTCAGCTGCTTACACTGGAATTTTTTCAGAGACGTTTAAACTGATTGACATTATGCTTTCGATTCCAGTTGGTACAGCCACAGCTAAGAGATCTTTTAGTGAAATGAAACTCATAAAAACTAGATTACGAAGCCGGCTGACAGAACAGAACTTGGCACGGTTAATGAGAATTGCCATTGAAGGTCCTGAACTGAACGAAATAAACTTTAGTGAAATGTTAGATATATTCAAACAAAGCAATCATAGAATCATACTTTGAGAGTGACTTTATTTAACGTGTCTTTGTTCTATGGTATTGCTATTATGAAATTCAAATCTATTAAATAATTGAATGAGCAAAATCTTTGGGGGGAGGGGAATTTCTTTTTTGGGGGGGGGGGGGGTATCCCAGGTTCCCCCCCCCCCCACTCTATGAACCCTGAGGGATGAGGTACGGGATACCTGGGGAGGGGGGGTGAGTGAGTACTGGTATACCTGGGGAGGGGGGTGAGTACTGGGATACCTGGTGAGGGGGGTGAGTACTGGTATACCTGGGGAGGGGGGTGAGTACTGGTGTAAGGGAGAGTTTTGACATGGTCTTACTTATTCTGAGGTTAATGTGTGTATGTGTGTGTAGATATTTGTGTGCTGTGATAGAGAAGACTATGATAAAGTCTATAACGATTCTAAAATGGACGAAGTGTTAGAGCGCCATGCCAACACTATCAAGATCCAGGTCACTGTTCCAGCCCCGAGACCACCATTACCCAACAAAGTCAAGGCACGTTTGACCTCTGCAGCATTCCAGGCCCCTCAGCCGCCCCCTTACCCACCCCCTCCTGATACAAGTAGACAAGAAGCCGAGAATCCAACGAGTCAATTTGAAGATAACTTTGTGGATCAACATCATTCGAGTGAAGGTGACGCCAGACAAGCCACGCCTCCTCTGGAGTCGGAGACAGCTAAAGTTCATAATGGAGAGAGTGTGGCAGATTCGGCCAGCAGTGAGGGCAGAACTGACTGGATTGTGGGAGGTGTGGCTTCTGCCGGAGAGTCGTCAGGAACTAACTCAAGTGCCACGCCCACAACTGAGACTCGGGAGGCTGCTCCCTTGGCAGTAGATTCTCATTCCAGTTCTAACCCACAGACGAATTCCAGTCTAGTTCCTGATTCCAGAGAAGTAGCGTCCACTGCTGCTGAGTCGGCATCTAGTGCTAGTTTTGACACGACCAAAGAGCCAAGAGGTGGGAGAGTGTTAGCGTGTCCAAGTGTGGGTGTGGTGGGGGGTTGCTTCAACTGTAAGCTATTATGTTGGTAATCAGAAATGGTTTTCCTATAATTAATTCATTTAAAAAGTTTTCTTCTTCCTTGTAATGTGTAGTGGTGACTGTGGCAATTGATAGAAGAAAGAATTTAGGAGACTTGAAGAAATTGCTGGAACCAGAAGTGTGTGTGGATTCTATGGAGTTCAAGGTAATACTAAGTCAAGTTACCCTCTGTACCTCATTAAACTATTGTGTGTATGTGTGTGCGTGCGTGCAGGTATATCGGGTGTATAGTAACAATCAGGAATACGAGTTGTTCAGATTGACGGACTCCTTACAGAGCGTGCCCAATGATACCAAGATGATAGTGAGACTGGGTCGAGCTCTGATGCCGGGAGAATTCCGCATCAAACTGTTCTTACTACAAATCAATGAAGTAGAGGTATTTTTATTACTATGGCCACACCCCTTTGTTAATTTATGTACAACATGATGTTTGTGTGTATTAGTTTTTCAAGCCTCTCCTGGACTCCATAGTAGCTAAGAACATGACAGTACTGGATCTGAAACATCGAGTTATCAAAGAGACTTACCAGCAGGACATTGACTTCCCCTACAGAGTGGATAGGTGAGACTGTTGTTGAAGGGGAGTTGCCATAGGGAGGCGGGGCATGAGGGAAGACTAGGATATACGACTCACTCTATGTTGTGTGATAGAATCCGACTGCGTAAGAAGACTTGGAGGTCTCCAGGTACGGTGTACACTGACCAGCAGGTGTTTGAGAGAGACATCCACGTCTTTGCCAACTGTGAATTGTTTGTGGAACCTCTGGAAGGTCAGTGGACACTCAGGGTAGGGATAGGTAAGGTGTGGTCAATGTGGGGGTAGGGTGTGATCCGTGCGAGGTAAGGTGTGGTCAGTGTGGGGTAAGGCATGGTTGGTATGAGGTAAGGTGTGGTGGGTGTGAGGTAAGGGTTGATAGTGCGGAGGCATGGATGGTCGATGTGAGGTAAGGTGTGGTCAGTGTGTCATCAGAATGAGTGTTGGCAGTTTGAAATAACTCATTTAGATTGCCGCCTTAGTGTGCACACCTGTATGATTACAATACTAGGTAAGGTGTGGTTATGTGTACAGGTGATGAGCCTATGACGGAGTCCACACAGATGCAGGTATACGTGCGGCACTGGAGACCTAGCAACTGCTCTGTGGACAAGACTACAGAAATCATCCTAGATCAGAACACACCCGACCATTTGAGAGCTAAACTATCTCAACTCAGTGGGATACCTAAGGAAGACATCCAGTATGCCAAGGTGGGTGTGGTCTATAGCACAAATTGTGTGGGTGTGGTCATAAAAGACTTGTTTGCCAACCTATTGTGAAAAGAATGTAGCTGTTTGTATAAACCGCAATATACTTGCTGTGTGTGTAGATTGAATTATAGCTATACTAACTATTTATAGCTATACTAACTATTTATAGCTATACTAACTATTTATAGCTATACTAACCATTTATAGCTATACTAACTATTTATAGCTATACTAACCATTTATAGCTATACTAACTATTTATAGCTATACTAACTATTTATAGCTATACTAACTATTTATAGCTATACTAACCATTTATAGTAAATACTAACTATTTATAAAATAATGTATTCATTTCCAAGCTCATTACAGTGTGTGTGTGCGTGTGTGTGTGTGTGTGTTATCAGGCCTATGGGTCCTTCCCCAGTGAAGTATCTGTTCTAGAGATAGATAATGACTTGGACTGGGATCCTGCAGTGTCCACCATCTCTGCCTCACCGGTGTCACTCTATGATGATGGTGCTGTGCTCTATTTCAAGTAAGTTGGTGTCCAGTTCCATCTGTCTGTATATATCATTGTATATAGTATTAGAGTTGTAGTGGCCACTGACCTTCTTAAAGAAGTGCAACAATTGTGCACTGGAGATTAAGCCATGAAATTGGACACTTGCGAAGGAAGCGATTTGAATAGCTTGTTTAGATATTGGGTCAATTATATTTTGACATTTAGCTAACTTTAGGTACACAGCGTGCTGTGTGAGAGGGTCGTCTGTTCGTCATTCATTCATTCACTCTGTCAACAGCAGATCTTGAAGATGGCGGACTTTTATGTCTTGAGAGAAGAGGAACTCAGACTAGATGATGATTTAAGTCCCTTTAATTTGCCTCTTTTTTATTTTGGTTTAGTTATTGAGAAAACGAGAGAAAAAGCACTACGGTGAGTGTGCCTGTGTGGCCACGCCCATTCAATCGTTAGAATCACACCCGTTCACATGAGCTTACAAGTCGTACAATTCAGATTTGTTATATGTGTGGTTCCAGTGCTTAACTTCTTTTGTTTTGTGTTTGGGAAGTCTCTGCTGTTGGAGGTGTGCTTCTTTCATTATGCCTGCTCTCCAAATAGTGTGCCCTAAGTGTTTGTGTAGCGTGCATTTCAGAAATTACCAAGACAAGGTTGATACTGAACAGAGAATGCCATGAAGTCCTCAGAAAGTTGTAAAAACTAAATTGCAGAGTATCAAGCCGGTAAAGCAGCTTTAGAAAGTATGGATTAGTCCCTGGTGTGTACAAGAGCTGGTTCTAAATGTTCATGCCCATAAAGAAGCCCTTGAAATATCTTAGGAATTCCAGAGGCCCATTTAAAATGCCCCAGCTAGACAATTCAAATTTATATTCATAATTCGAACAAAACTATTAGTCATAAGCTGAAAACTTAAGAACTTGGTCATCAGCAATAGTGACTTCTTTTGCAAATTATTACATATAGGGTTTGCACTCTTAGTGCTATAGTTATAACTATAACTATCCAGCTAATTTTTGATGAGGGATTTTCTTAATCAAATATGTGGGCGTCATGTGTCCAATGAACGCTAGGAATGTAAACTTTGCCTTGTGGGAATATCTTGAACCAATCTTAAGGGTGGCTGCACACCGCCTGCGCAATTTTTAGTTGATGGTTTCTATGCATGATTACTACTATTGTATACTTACAGGGGCTTCTCCACTACAACACAAGGACAAAGTACCTGCCCAAGGCACCGCTCACTAATTTTGGAGCGAATCTGGAGGAAATATCGGGGCCTGGTTATAAAACTTTGTAGCACTTTTTTGGAGCAGCGCGGTAAGTTGGAGCTCCACAATTTGGTGCACTACTAGCCAAGCCGATACTCTATTGCAAGACAACGAATTCTTTTCCATTTCAATATTACTTTATGATTTATTCTTTTTATAAGATCACGTTGTGGTGCAGTTGTTGTTGTTGTTGTTTTTGTTTTGTTTTGTTTTTTGTTTTTAGGTTTACCCGTGTGTAAATTTTTTTTGTCGTTCTCATTATTAGATTCCAAGAAAAACTGATACAAAATTTGGAACTTTAATCACTCGCAATTCTTAAGAAATAGCCCCACCCCCATGTCTCATACTTACTAGTACGCGAGCAATATTTTTTAAATTGGTTTGTATTTGTTCTAAAAAGAGCCCGCCTATATCTAGAGTAAATAATCATCAATACAACAATAACAAGAGAGTCAGAAGAGAGAGCAGTTTCTTGGAGATAGCCAGAGGTGAAGGTAGATTTGCGCAGCTTGGGAAGTCTTCGCTCCTCAGAAATAGAGCCTGCTGGATCCATCTGCTTGAGTTCAGATGCGCAGAGCCCGGAGAACAGCTACAGGAGGAGAGGCTTCCTGGTGCACCTTGCTGCGTGAGCTCAGACGACGTATGGAGAGTTGCTGTAAACGGCAACCTCAGACATGTGTGGCTATGAGACAAGAAGCTAAACTAAAGCACCACAACTTCGCAAAGTGTACTTCTGCTGCTACTACTGCGCGATTGTTTCTGCTCGCGTATTATCGAATGGTGGGGTATTGGCGGGGAATGAATTAATATCCGGATTACAGGTGGTGCGCGTTGCTATATGCGGCCACCCTTAAGTTATGGTCATGAATGTATTGACCACAGTCACAGTGGAATGGATCAGTGTATGGTGGAAGTGGTAAAGGGTTTACACATTATCAATGATCACACTAGCTAGTTAGGGTGGGAAGTTGTAAGTGTCAGGTATGTCTTCCATTGCTAGGAGGTAGTAATATCCTCCTATTTGGTACAAGAAGTGACCTGCTGCTGACCTTCCTTGAGTAACTGGTGGAGCTCAGATTCCAGCATCAATTCAAGCTACACGTTATAGGGTGGAGCTTCAACCATGCTGACATAATATGATGATCTTTAAAAAAAACTTTTCTAATTTTACCTCAAAAGTTTTTGGTTTACTTCCCATCTCCTGCAACTACTGGTGGGAGCTGTAACATCACACCTTTTTATCCTCCAACTATACCTGGGACCAACCCCTACTCAAGATGCACCCCACAGTAGGCTACTCTGTAACTGCATGCAAAGTCGCCAGAGTGCACATTCACGATCAGGAATAATAATAATAATGGTCTACTTCAAAGTCTTGTGGTGAGCATAGACGAATGGAGTGACAAAGTGTTGCCCTATATAGAGGCAGCCACTGAGAGAGAACTCCTGCAAGCTAAATTTGAAGAGTAATACAGCTCAGGAACTGAGAAACAGCTCTGCACACCTACAGCTACCCAGCGGAAAATTTAAATCAATTAGAGCTTGCATGCTAATGTTTTGCAGCGGTAGCTCCTTAGTTAGTGTGCTTGTAGCTCCTTAGTTAGTGTGCTTGTAGCTCCTTAGTTAGTGTGCTTCATTGCGTATTTTAGTAACATTTTCACATCATTTTTCTCATGTGTTTTTTTTTTTTAATAACAACAACCGTCACCTTTTCCGTAAGGGTGTGTGCTCATGTGCAAAATTTGCACAACTTTCACCAAATATTAGATATACAAACAACAAAATCACAGAATACCATTATAAATCATAACCACAGAATACCATTAAGTAGTAAATATTATTAATTTATTTTATGAAATTCTGGGGGAGGGGGGTGGCATGACAGGTTTGTCCTCATAATAGAAGCTCATCACTATCAAGTGCATTGATGTGTGTGTTATTTCAGAGATGCTAAAGAGAAGCTAATGGAAATGACTACAGAAAAGCGTTCGCAAATACAAAAGCAAGAGAGTGCCAGGTGAGTTGAGGTTGGTTTATGTAGTGATGATGGTTGATGGTGTGTGAGAGTCAGAGAGTGCCAGGTGAGTTGAGGTTGGTTTATGTAGTGATGATGGTTGATGGTGTGTGAGAGTCAGAGAGTGCCAGGTGAGTTGAGGTTGGTTTATGTAGTGATGATGGTTGATGGTGTGTGAGAGTCAGAGAGTGGCAGGTGAGTTGAGGTTGGTTTATGTAGTGATGATGGTTGATGGTGTGTGAGAGTCAGAGAGTGCCAGGTGAGTTGAGGTTGGTTTATGTAGTGATGATGGTTGATGGTGTGTGAGAGTCAGAGAGTGCCAGGTGAGTTGAGGTTGGTTTATGTAGTGATGATGGTTGATGGTGTGTGAGAGTCAGAGAGTGCCAAGTGAATTACTAGTGGTGTGTGGACTTGAAAATAATTGCAAGCTAGCTAGATGAGTTAAATTTCAAAGAAGTTGTGGCTCTTGTAGTCAAGTCAGAGTTGTACATAGCTAGGCGATGGATCTTGTAGTCAAGTCAGAGTTGTACATAGCTAAGCGATGGATCTTGTAGTCAAGTCAGAGTTGTACATAGCTAGGCGATGGATCTTGTAGTCAAGTCAGAGTTGTACATAGCTAGGCGATGGATCTTGTAGTCAAGTCAGAGTTGTACATAGCTAGGCGATGAATCTTGTAGTCAAGTCAGAGTTGTACATAGCTAGGCGATGGATCTTGTAGTCAAGTCAGAGTTGTACATAGCTAGGCGATGAATCTTGTAGTCAAGTCAGTTGTACATAGCTAGGCTATGGATAAGAAGTAGGCAAACTGCTTGCTCTATAACAGCGCTGAAGAGTGTGTCATTTAGTTTCTCTTATAGTTTGTTTAAATGATTGACTAAATTGAATAATTTAATTGTGCCTAACCTGCTTTCAAGGCCTAAAGTATTTATAGACTTTATAAGCATGTCCTTGATGATTATGTGTGTGTGTGTGTAGACTCAACAAGTACAACCTTCCCTCCTCCTCGTCTTCTCAGTCTCGATACTCTCACCACCGCCAAGAGAAGGCCCTCAAGATATGGACTGATGATGATGATGTTAGCTCCGCCCCTTCAGAGGGATAATACTTGGCACTCTCCTAGTTTATTTTCTTTTTATGTTTAGTTGGCTTGGTTACGAGTTCTTTTATTTAATGAACAGTGTTAAAATCAAGTCTGTTGTATTGTGTAATGCAAAAGCTAATAAATTTTTACTTTGTTGTGAATGTGTTGTTTTAGCTACAATGGGTAGATGATGGCGGCATATGCAGGCACACAAATTCCTGATAGGATTTTGGTAAGATTATTTGTCTACTTGTTCAATAACAAATGCCGTATAGCCAATATATTTCACAGTGATATAGCTATCATTTAGCTAGCAACTCATAATATAGCCAAAAGACTTGCCCCTAAGTGTGGCCTTTGTAGGGAGGCATCACTCTACCACATTTTCCCCGAATTTTTTGAGATATATTAATGGTTCTAGGATGGAATTGGAATGTCCACGCTTTATCTTTTCTACATCGTGCCATGTAAAAGTCAGTAGTTGTTCTGAAAATGTTTGTGTTACTTGGCAAATCAAACAGTTCAGGTGCATAAAGACAAACCCATTACATATCGTGACTGCCCCTTTATCTCTATCCATCTGTCCCCCAAGTTTCTCATTACTAACCAATGTCAAATACGTTTATTCACAAGCGGAACCTATATTCACATAAGCACTTCTAATAGATCTGGAACTATAGTGGTTATACAGGGCGGAAAATCAACAAAAAAAATTTAAAATCAACAAAAAAAAAACAACAAGTTGAATTGTTGAAGCCAGTTATGATCATTGAGTACATCTAATCAGCCACGTTGTAATTGATCCTGACATCAGCATGCATTGATCACTCTTTAGTTAGAGAGATTGGTGCAAATTTTAAAGGAATCGTTCACTTTGTGATAAAAGCATGAAACTTGGTACATAGTAAGAATATGACCTAAGGAATATTTTTAGCTATAGGGCCATCTCTGATTTGACCTTTGACCTTGATAACGGGTGTTTTTCACATCAGTGCTTGTACGATCATAGACTACCACCACAAAGCGTTCCAGTAGTTGAAGTTGTTCACATATGGAGTCTGGATCTGGATTAGTTGCCAAGGCACAAAATGCTGTGGTGACCTCATCAAATATGTTCCATGTATTCCACATAGTCTTCTTTCCACGTCCAGCAAAGCATGATACAGTGTCACATCCACTGAATGCATGCATAAAGGGTAATGCAATGCACTTCTCAGGACCTAGTGCATGTGCTATTTCATGAGCTGGCAGGTATCTGAAGCTCTTGCCTGATGAAAAGGCAATCCATAATTCATCAACAATAAGCTGCTGAACTGCTGCAATAGCTAACACCAACACATCAGAGTCAACTGTATGAATCATTACTTTACTATGGCCATGATTGACAGCATCTGAAACATGTAGAAACATTCTTGTGTCAGCTTCCTCTTGAGTACAGGGAGCAAGACTTGTGGTCATCCTCAGAGAAGTGCACAATACATCTTGGTGATGAGTTACAATTATCTGGGTGGATTCAGTGCTTACACTTGCTGTTTTTAAGCTCAAGAATGAAAACAATTATCTCTTATTGTCTTCATTGCGAAGAAATTCCAACCAGTTTTTGGGCACTGTATTAGAAGACTCTACACGCCTGCGACAACCCTTACCCCTGGTACTTCGTGTGTATGCCTTCAAGCTAGATTGTACATATTCATCCCACACAACATCTAACCTTTGTACACCTTGTAGCTGCTTTGTGATGTATGGCAAGAATATCTTGGAAGCATACTCAGAAAATGTGTCTGCAGTGCCTGGTCTCAGCATGTTAACTATAGCTGCACCATCTAAAATTACAGCATCAACCTTTGGATTACTCACTTCATCGATATCAATCAGGTTTTCCAGGCAGCTTACAATGTCAGACTTTGTTCCTAGCCGTAGCTTTCCCATACTAGAAAGAGATGGCGGGCATGCTTGATTTTCATGCTTTAAAAAATCGTCAAGATCTCCATCACGCCTTTGACAGGATATATACAGGCTTGAAAAGAGTGAACAATCATTTTTGAGGGACAGTAACTGTTGTTTTGATTTTGACTTCTCTCGCACTGGTGGACGACTAAACAGAGGAAAATTGTTTCTTTTGATGGGGTCATTGATAGGTTTTGTTTGCTGAACCAGACGTTCAGTGATAAAAGTGTTGTACTGTACTTGTCCTGTCTTCTTTAAAACGTACATTGCCTCTACCACTAATGGGTCTGCAATATCCCTGGTATCAAGAACAAGAAGTTCATCACTCTCCTCAAAAAATGGATTCCCCATTTCCTCAATGACATTGGTGAGAGCCTTAACTTGATCAAAGAATGTGAGCTGCATGCTATGACATTGTTCATGATGTCGAAAATCTGATACCCTCTCATTTTTCTTCATTGATTCCTGAAATTCATTTATCAGGCGGGCCATCTCTGGTCCTGCAACCATCAATCGTTGAAGAGCTGTAACATTCTGTGTGAGGCCTACGGCACCACCATCTCCTTTTACACAAGCATTATTTTGCTCATGTGCATGATCCAATGCAATGTTTGAAAAGTTGCGTCCTGTCTTGTTGACTGTGAATTTGCCACTGATAAATTCCTGATGAATAGCAGGATGTTCTTCAGCCAGAGTTACCATGTCACGCAGATGAATTGGAATCCATCTAGCGTAATTCGTGTGATTGAGAGCAAAAAACCGTGAGACAATCTGTCCTAATGACTCCGTGTACAATTTGAAATCAGCCTCTCTTAAAGATCTCACAAAAATCAACACTTGAAGTTGAAGCTGTAGAATAGTGAACCAGAAGTGAAACTGTGGACTGGCATCAGCTCTATTCTCAGACCAGGATTCTAAAGACTGCAAGCCATCAGAATCTTCCTGACTGCTACAATACTCAGTATATGCTTTGTGGAGGAGGATATACAGAGCAGCAGCTGTAACCTGATGTGCATACCTAGTACGTGTCAGATGGGATACTTTCAGGTATGAATCCGCTGTGCCAGAGGTAGCAATGTTGGCCTGCGTAAGTGCACCTGTCCATCCACTGCCATCAAGTAGGTCTCCAAGCACTTTGAAAGCATTCATTTCTATGTGCAGGCCTCCACACATCACAATAAATTGCTCCTCACCATATAATTCTGGCCACCTCCACTGAATTTGTTTGCAAAGTGCATATAAAGGTTGGTCAACAGTGATAATTGGGATTTGTCCAGGATTAAGGAAACTTACTGCATTCATCACTATGTTCATTCCATGCGAAGCATTGCAACTGATTTTGAATCTTCATGGAATAAGGGTAAGAGGCAACTCACAGACTTGGTGTGGTCCCTTCATGATCTGAACTGTTGCTGGCATGGTATGCTGCCCATGACAAATTTTCACCATTGATGAGATCATTTATCTTTATCACTTGTCTGACATGATCCAACCACCTATATTAAATGAAAGTAGGAAAAATAGCATCATGTCACATTTTGAAAGCTGGTTATTGTTTCTTACCTGTATTATCTCTTCATGGCCTCTGGTATGAGAAGATTATCTGGCTTGTTAGGTCCTTCAAACTTTGGAATAACTGGATTCTTCTTGGACATAGTGACTGGGTGTACATCAGTATAGGACTGTGGCAGTTTGTGCAAGACTTTACTCAAAGTGCTGCTGTCTGTCATCACAGTAGTGAACTCTACTTCACTAGCTTCATGTTGGGGATGCTGAAATAAAGATATACCAGTCCCATGGAAGGAGTCCTTGGCAGTTGTGGAACTAGGGTTATGATCGATATTATCAAGTGCTGCATTCGTGAAAAAGTTTATTTTGAGCTTTGGAGGGCACATAACTTTTTCAGTCTCATATTGAAGACAGAGGTTGTTATTGAGGATAGTAGAAATAGTCATTACACGTTCATAGGAGATACTTAAACCCAGTTCAAACAGGGCATCCACAAGTTCCCTTTTACGAGTTTTACTATGGATTAGTACTCCTAGGTACTGTGGAAGAGGCGTTTCTCTTTCTTCATTGTGCCTGATAGTGTGGGAGGCTACATCTCTGCAGCGTGTAAAGCTATTAAACTTGAGCAATTGTGCTAGTGTAAGAACTGCCTGAGGTTTAGATGAGTGGCTTGACTGGGTTTTGATATTGGGACCATACAAGATCATAGAAACCAGTGCTACCAATGAATTTGGCACTGACAACTCTTGGCAATGATTGTCATATGTCCCAGTAAAAGTGCTCTTGTTGTTAAACAACTCTCTATGAACTATCTGTGCAGCCCTTGCAAGGTGAATTGCATTGGACTCAGCATCAAGTTCACAAGCCTTCCTCATAGCTGGGCCAATATCTTCATTGAAGATGAGAATGATATCTCGACCATCTTTGAGAGCCTGCAAGTCTGGGAAGTGTGCAAGAATTCTGTCTTTTAGGTGGGTTGAATTAATACGACCATTCAAACTTGTCCCCAGTTGCTTCACTCTAGATGAATACATTGCAACTAGATCTTTTAGCTTGAACACTGGAACACTTTCATTCTCAGCTCTTGTCTCTTCAATATATGTGACCAGCTCTGCAAGTGCCATGGCTCGATTTGAGGTACCTTCATTGTCTTCTTGTTCGTGTGATTCTTTAGATTGCCTTGCCCTGTTGTACAATGAAACAAGGCACTGAATGTGATATTTGGCCTCCAGTGCAATGAGATCACCTCCACTAAGTTTGGCTAGAAGACTTTGGTCTTGCAACTTTAGTGCACATTGTCTGACACGGGCATCCAAGCCAAGTGTTGAAACTTGGTGCAATGATTCTGAAAACTTTCCAGGTTTTTCACAGAAGAAACTATGATCCGTCTCAGATGAAGCTTGGACTGAAGTACTTCGAGTGTACTTTTTTAAAGGAGCTTCTTCAATTTCTGCAGGTATTGCTTTTCGTTTTGCAGCTCGCTTGAGTTTAGTTTTATTGTAAAGCAGTCTACAACTGTCATGCCATTTCGCCTTGTTACGCCTTAAAACTTCTTCAATGTCTTGGCCTTCCATTAACCAGGGAAACTTGTTTGAAAACAAGCAGTCTATCTTCTTGAATGCCAATAAGTTTTCAGTGAGAGTTTTACACCCTGATACTACGCTTTGAATCTGCTGGGCATTTAAGTACTTCACTAGTAATTTGTTACACTTCTCCCAGTCTGTTTCCTTCACTGCTGCTGATGTGCCAGATTCCTGGCTTGCTATTTTATACACTTTGTCCATGCTAACTACCACCTTCTCTCTACTTAAAGCACACTACACATGTACAGTTCTTTGCAGCTGCTATATCATTTGCTAGATCAGCAGCTGATATTTGTATGCACATGCATGCACTTATTTACACCTACATTTACGCTTAAATTGTGTCAATGCATGCACTTATTTACACCTACATTTACGCTTAAATTGTGTCAATGCATGTAGTAAATATCAGCAAAAAATTATTTCTAATTAACGAACACCACATGTTTAGCTGAAAATGGTTTAGATCAATTCAGAATTTGTTAGTACAGTATAGAATGTAAGTTTATAGCTAATCAGATAAATGCAATATATGCAAGAATTGGAATGTCCCCTGCCCCTCCCTCCCTTAAATATGGCCCTGCATGCCATAAGTAATTTACAGTAGAAAAATACATTGTACAACTTGTATATACTTACATGGACATAATAGATAAGATATGAAATGGAAGAAGGGGGTTAAGTGAGCTAGGTCAACTCATTTCAGCATGAGCTACTTGCATACCAGCACTGATTTTAGTCTTGTGCATCAGATAGTATAACAAAACAAATATGCCATCATTCATTTATACTAGTCTAGTCATCAAAAATAAATGCATTCTAATTAATGAACATCATGAGACGATTATTGCAATTTTTTTTTTAGCAAAAGCATCCAGCGCTACTAAACACTACTCAGACTAAAAGAACAAGCAATCTATTTTAATCAAACATCAATTTAGCTCGAGCAATGAAAATGGTTCATGGAACCTGTCTTAGCTAAACAGGAACACTCACCGTTATACATTTTCAATGCGAAACTTAACTTCTTTCAACTCCGTTAACTTCCCGGAGCATAAAGCAAACTAGCTATACTGAACTGTAGTGGTGGGCGATACCGAGTAGTTGGTATCGATACTTCGATACTTCCAGAGGAAAGTGTCCGGTTCGCTACCTCTCTACTATAGCCCTGCCCGGACAGAATATCGACCTTTACCGACATCTCATTGTGGCCAACATTAACACTTGGTAAAGGTAATTAATTTAATGTGGTTAATTTAATGTGGTTAATTTAATGTGGTTAATCTCTAGCGGTTCCTCTGATTTCTCCCTCATTTCAGAGCGAAGAAGCAGAATCATACCACAGAACATTGACATGATGCTCTTTCTAAATCAAAATAGCGAACTTTTTCATCCGTAGTAGTTGCTTTGCTTACATGTAATATTCTTCCAAATCATTTTTTTGACAATTCATCTAAATTCAAAAGAATAATTTAATTAATTAGTGCGCATGCGTGGTATTGATATAGGTATCGATACCGCCGATACCGGGTTCGAAAGTACATGGTATCGATATCGAAAACACATGGTATCGATATCGAAAACATAAATATCGCCCACCACTACTGAACTGCGGGCGGCTGCAACAAATTATTTGCTCATTTGTTACGATGTGGCGCTAGGGGGCGGTACCTACACGGAGCTGATAAGTTCATACCTAAATCAACGATAAATTGTCAGTAATTTCCAAAATCAGAGCATGACAGACACAGACAAACAGGGCGACTAACTGTAACCCTCTCGCACATGCGTGCTGAGGGTTAATAATGTCACTACAACAAGCAGGCCCTTAAGAAGCACTTTTAAACTAATCAAACTTCCTATGATGATATGGCAAAAGTTCAAGAGGTCAATGCATGTCTACCTTTTAGGCTATATAAAATGTTAGTATTAGCATAGGCCAAAAAGTTCAAGAGAAAATATTAAAAAAATGCCAGGAAAAAGGCAAAGAGCTATGGCGATAGAAGAGAAGAGACATTCACAGTTAGGTCTTACAAGCTTAGCGTGGTTAATTTTCTATTCTATTAGTGGCGGTTGTAAGTTACCTTGGTTAATGCGCTGTTTGTCATAGGGCATAGCTATAGTACGCCTTATGTAACATTTGTTCTTACTTGAAAATTCATTTTCCATAGTCAAATCCTAAAGATAATACAATGTAATGAGCTTCTCAATGGAGTGTACTTGGAAAGGTGGCTAGCCTAAGCAGAATCCTTTGGTTTATTAATCCTTACCCGTATTATATATACACCAAAATCTCAATTGAGACTCATTAGCGAGGGTCTCGCTCTTCTTGCCTAATTAGTATGGATAAAGTGACATAAACAGTATTCAGGAGATAATGGAAATAATATAAGTGTTCATTTTATAAAATCATTGAAATATTTTCAGAATTCGTGATTCATGGGCAGAAAAGACAACCAATTGCTGGTGCAACCATTTAAAATTAATATAAAATCAAACCTTGCAACCATATATGTATCCCATGAAAGTACATGACTGTATCGGTCAACATTTGTTTTCAAACTTGGTTGCCTAGTAACAAACAACAAAGTCAATGGTGACTACCACCTATCTGTACCATAACAATGTGAGGTGTATGCATTCCAGTGAAATTTTAGCCATTGTATTTTTTTAAGGCAATTCAGTCTGCAATGTTGTCGCCCACCAAACACCCCATGGAGGTCAAGCTCAGCAAAAGAACAATAAAGAATAAACAACGACAAAAAGAATATTATGGTAACTCAAATAGCAATTCCCTACTCTAATACTCCTTATTCTCTATTTATCACCTTGTCTTTATGTACTCTCTACCTGTCTTGCTTCCAATATACTCAGCATCATCCTCTTCTAGACTCTAATTCCATCACTTTCGCTGGCTCACTGGAGTCGAGCGCACAACACATGAAAATATTCTATGCGCGGTGGCTCCTTAGAATTGCTGCAATTACTGGACACCTCTCCTAATGTCAGGGGATAAACAAAATGTACCCATATAATGGCTTGCTGATAATGCGCGATTAAAAGAATCGGTAAACTATTGCGATATTGGTCTGCGATGGCACGATGAATTGGTAGTCGATGTCTATTTCACATTCAGTCTCCGTGTCGCACTACTCAGCGCTCTCAATATCGGACCCGGTGTCGTTTTCAGTATCGCACTTGGTACCGCACTTGCCCTCGCTCTCAGTATCGTCCCCGCTCTCAGTATCGCACTCGGTGATCGATCTGTATGTCTCTCACGCAGGCGCACCGGGACTTTATAGAGCTTCTAATTGCAAAGCTGCGTTTCTTGAAGAGAAGAACAACAAAACATGATGGCATTGGTGGAGAGGCAATGAGGGCTCTGTCAGATGATGTCAACTCGCTGTGTCTGGTGAAGGAATGTCGGGAGTTGGAAGAGGTTTTTGGAACATCGTATACTGATGTCTTCCTAGGTGGGACAGAGGATGTTTGTCTCAGGGAGGTGAGCGATGCTGTTGCAACTTGTGACAAGGTGCGAGAAGAAATCTAAACTAGTTGCGGAGATAGGAAAGGGAATAGGATGGGCAAGACTCTGGGACAGTGTGATGGACTTGGGGGCGAAGCACATTAAAGGGCTGCAGGCACTGAGTAGGATCTTTAGCAGTCATGGTCGAGGATCAATATGTCCCTCATGTGACGCCACGGATCTTGACGGGGAACTGTTGGTTACTGTATTTGAACAAGGACTCAAATAATATTATGAACGATTTGCAATCGACCAACTTAAGCTTTTTGCGCATTTTTCATAACATTTATTTATTTTAGTCACTCTTTGCTCCTTGCTGGGCGTATTTACATGAAATTGAATTGAATTATACATTTTGAACAACAAAATGATAATAATAAAATAATAATAATAATAATAATAATAATAATAATAATAATAATAATAATAATAACAATAATTTCAGAAATTTCAATTGGTAGAGTATCATCCATAGCTACCACAGCCTAAAAAAAGTACTTCTGTTTCAATTTCAGCACTGTCCTAAGCTTTATCGTCGTCTGGTTCACTAGCTTGCTCGATTCTATCTTTGATACTTAATACTGCAACAATTTATAAATAAAATACGTTTAAGTTCATGATTTCTAACTTCTCCGACTTAGCACTCTAACAAAGAGCAGACAAACACGGTCATTTGGTGTGTCTGTGAAAGGTCGTGTGATACCGCTTATGAGTTTGCACGCCTTTGCCCAGCCGATTAAAACATCGACATGGACTATTGCTACTCCAACATACTGGGTTGTCTAACTCGAACAAATTGGGGACCGAAACATCGATTAACGAAACATCGACACCGATGATCGAATCATCGACAGCGATGACCGAAACATCGATTGCAATGGTTGGTACATAGACATCTATTCTCAAGCATCAATTTTGTCCACTGTGGCGCTCCATAGTAAACCAGGCCACAGGTTTCGCGTACGGAGAATAGCATTAAACTATTAACGCGACCTCCAGGTTAACCCGAATAGCACGGTCTCATAATGGGTACCCAAATTTGAGGATACCCAATTTTGCTCGACTGGAATCACGTGAGTTGGCTAATGAGACAGGAGAAGCCACACGCTTTCTATTAATTAGATTGATTTTAACCGCATACTTCACTCTACTGCTAGCTCAGTCGGTAAATCTCACGAAGGATTTGTAGCCAGAAGCTGGTGTGGATATGTCTGTTTCTTCAACTCAGTGGTGGGTGTTGTTTCAGCACGAGAAAGAACTAGAGTCTGTGTTATCTTCTACTGCTGGCTTTTCCCATTTATTACGGAAGCTACAGAATAATAAAGTTCTTTCTGAGGACTTCAGTGGCAAGATTACTTCGCTGGACCAGGACCTGGACCATCTGGAACCAGAGATTAAGGTCAGGTACTTACTGCAGCATGTTTTAGAAAGAGTCAGGGAAGATGGCAAAGTGTTTAAAAGGCTAGTTGGAGCCTTAAAGGGACTTGGAGGAAAAATAAAAGATGAGTGTGATGCTATGAGCAGGCATGTAGCAAGGGAATCTACATCTAGTAGGGAAGAGGAGAATGAAATCCAACTAGTAACCAAAGATGTCCCTTACTTGATGAAATGTCTTGTGTTGTGCAGTCACTTGTGGGAGGAGTTAGGTATTGCACTAGATATTCCTCAATACAAACGTGACGATTGCAAGCGGAATAGTGACAAAAACATTATAAGACTAGAAAGCCTTCTCAGAACCTACGTACAGGGAGACTATGAGGGAGCTAGACCTGCCACTCTCTATAGACTAAAGGAAGCATTAGCTGGGGACATAGTAAAGCAGAAGGTAGCTGCATTCAAACTAGAAATGCCAACTCGTGAGTCTGACAACCCTTTCCCAAATACATCAAGTTGTAAACTTGAAATCCTAGAGCAGTCTTATTATACTGAAGTAGCTGAGGGCAAGTCCACACTTCTAGAGGTACAAGTCAGTGGCAGGGGGTGTGAATCTTACCAGTGGAGTAAAGATGGACAACCTTTACTAGAAGGAGCTGATTTTTCTGGTGTGAGTAGTGACATACTTTATATCAATAAAGCTAGCAAGTGTGCAGAAGGAAATTATTCTTGTAGAATTAGTCGAGGCGATGAGACGGAATGCAGTGAAGAGATAAGTCTGAGTGTTGAGTATCCTCCAGGAAAGGAAGAATTGATAAAACTCTATTTTAGAGAGAGAAAACTAGCTATAAATTCATGGCCGCCGACAAGGAATTCTGAATTTATTAATCTAGCTCTTATCAAACAGCAGAAAAAAGATACCAGTACATGTGACTATTATACAGTTCGTGGAGACATGGACGACATTCTAGAGAGCAAGGAAGAAGCAGTGTATGAGGAAGTGTTCAGTGAGTATTATACAAAAGGAGGTTTGCTCTTGGTAGAGTACAAGGAAGTATTTAGAGAGTACAGAGAAGGAGGATTGCTCTTAGTAGAAGGTCGTCCAGGCTGTGGCAAGACAACTCTAGTTCACAAGATAACTAGAGATTGGGCAGAGGGGAAGAAAGTCTTGCAGGGGGCAAGAATGGTGTTCCTAGTAACTCTTAGATTAGTGAATGAAAGTGGGAAAGATAAGACTTTGCTAGACTTACTTCAGATCTTTTATGGGAATGTTCTTAATAAAGATATTGAACATGACTTGCAAAAAAATAGAGGTAAAGGAGCGTGCTTCATTCTAGACGGACTAGATGAGTATCCTATTGAGAAAAAGAAAAACTCAGTTATTGATGAGTTGCTCAATACCAGGACACTTCTTCCAGACTCTATGGTTATAGTAGCATCACGCCCTGTAGCTGCAGAAGAACTAAAACAAAGGTGTAACACACGTATTGAAGTTATAGGGTTTCATAAGGATCAGATCTACAGCTATGTAAGATCTTATCCCTTCCATAACTCTGGCATGGCTGTTAAAATGGAGAAGTACCTACACCAGCATCCCAATGTTCTCCACATGTGCTACCTACCAGTCCATGCAGCTATGATATGTTTCTTATTCAGTAAGCTAAATGGCAACATTCCTCATACAGAAACACAAATCTATGAGCAGTTTACAATAGCTACTATCTTACGACACGAGGCAAACAAAAGTGAAGGTCTGTCACAGTTAAAGTCTTTACTAGAACTGAGTGGGGAGGAGAAGACATTGTTCAATTCTGTATGCAAGTTAGCATATGATATGATCATTAACTCTCAGCAGGTAGTCAGGAAAAGCGATGCTCAGATTTCTGTCTCCAGCAATTTATATTTTGGTCTTTTAACAGTAGAACATACCTCTGAATATTACGGCAGCGAAGATTTGTACACTTTCCATCACCTTACCTTTCAAGAGTTTCTAGCTGCTTTTTACATGCATAAAGCTCAGATTGAAGATGAGCAGCTAATTGAAAAGTATAGTTTGAGGAATGTTTTCAAGTTTTACTGTGGGTTAACTCAATTATTCAATAACATCAAATTTGTCACTCTAATCTGTGAGAGATTAAAGTATCGTGATTCTTTTCACATTCGATGTGCTTTTGAGTCCCAGCATGTAGAAGTGTGTGACTTTGTTGTAGACAATGATGAGATTTATGTTGAAGGTGACATTGTTAGCTCTATTGCTCTTGGATATATCCTCTCTAAATGTACAAAACCTGTTACTAAGATGATAATCACTCACAAAACTTGGGATAGAGAGGGTGTTGAGTCGTTTGCTTCAATGGCTACCAGTGACAAGCTTCAGTCCATCAAATATTTAAGTATTGGAGTTTCTAAACCTGATGATAAATTGTTTGTAGCTATAAACATTTTATTAGCTCATTTGCCTTTCTTAGAAGAGCTGGATTTATCTGGTATATTACTCAAAAAATCTAGAATAGAATGTCTTACTAATGGAATAAAACTTCCTCAACTCAAGGTCTTGAGGATTTGTCTGTCACTACTACCACCTTGCTCTCAACCTGAAGAAGTTTTGAAGTTATTAACGTTTAAGAGTAAAAATTTAGAGCAAATATTTTATCAAGTCTATATATATTATCCTATCAATTATATGATATGGAGGAAGATATTGAGCAATGTCTTTGGCTGCCATGTCATACAGGACAGTGATCTGTCATGGCTACACTTGTATGACTCTCAAACAGTTCCTTCTCTCCCTCACGAGAGGTTGTCTCACTGTATTGAAGTAGTTCTTGTTAATTGTTGTATTGGTGATGAAGAAACAAAGATACTGGCTAGCACATTGAACACTTCAGTTTTAGAGAAATTAGGTCTTGATTTTAACAGAATAAGTGACTCAGGAGCGGTGACACTAGCTGGCTGCCTAGAAAGGTGTAGTGTAGTACAAGCAGTCTCTATTCAGTGTAACTCTATTGGTGACTCAGGAGCCACAGCATTAGCAGATGCACTAGTCCATTGTAACAGCCTGAAAATATTGAATTTGCAGGGGAATAGTCTAGGAGATAAAGGAGCAGTAGCTGTAGCTAAAGCTACAGAGGATCTTCCAAGCCTAATTCTGATTCTTCATAATGTGAATATTACAGAAGAAGGTATTAAGAGAGTCTTAGAGCACAGAGCTAGGACTCATATAAGAAATGTTGAGTTGACCTCATCATGGGAATGTGTGAGCGAGGCAGACGTAGATTCTCTGAGGAGAGCTTTACAGTGTGGGAATTTACCAACATTGAGACTATCTAAGACTAATATTTCCAACATTGATAAACTAGTGGCTGAACAAGAGCACGTGAAAAATGTTAGAAGAATAGAGTGTTATGACATCACTAATGATACTGTACCAATTCTGTGTAGTATTTTGAAAAGTTTGCCTAATATTTCTTATTTAATACTGAATGATTTATCAAAAATACAATCTTCTAGTGCACACCTCAGTGACTGTTTGAAGACATGCAAATCATTACATCATCTGGCATTAAGGCGATGTTACCACCCGAGTATGTTTTTAGCTGTCAAATGTTTCACTAAACTACACTCTCTAGAATTGCGTTCATGTTCTCTTGATTCGGAAGGAGTTGGTGGTCTATTGTGTAGCAATGCTGAGTTTTGGGTCAACTTACACACTCTAAATTTGAGGAACAGTGGTGCTGTCTATTTAAATTCAGATGCTCCACAAGTTCATAGTGAAATACTTGTCCATTGTAAGAGTCTACGTTGTTTGGATCTCAGTTGTAACCAAATTAATGATAGTGGACTAATGGCAATAGTTAAAGCACTAAAAGATCACACTGGTTTACTAGAATTAAGTCTCGGAGATAATAAGATCACTTCAGAGGGTGTGGCTGCATTGAGTCAGGTGATTGGTTGCAACCAACAACTGCAATGTCTTGATCTGAAGAAATGTAATCTAGGTCCAGAAGGTGTGGCTACCCTAGTAGATGTCATGTGTGGAGATTCTTTACAAACACTGAATCTTAGAGGTACTGAATTAGGTGATGATGGTATGGCATGTCTGAGTGTTGGACTGAAGAAGTTCACACAACTAGTGCAACTAGACATTAATGATAATAACATTAGTTCACATGGTGTAGCATGTCTATCTGAAGGACTTCAGTATTGTATTAGAATAGAGAAATTAAGCCTTAAGAAAAATAATATCGCATCAGATGGTATGGCAAGTCTATTTGAAGGACTTCGATACTGTACTAAACTACAAGAATTGGACATCAGTGACAATAAAGTCTCATCAAATGGTATTTCTGCTATACTTGATATAATGAAGAGTTGTAAATACTTGAAGTATATAGGTCTCCATGATAACAGTATTAGTATGGATGATGCAGCAGTTCTAGTAGGAGGATGGCAGCACAAGAGTTTGTTAACACTATCTCTAAGTAATTGTAAGTGTGATGATCATGAATCAGCTCTAAAGGATGGATCTAAGCATTGTGATAGTTGTGATCGTCTATTGCAACTATATTACAGCAATGACTATGTACAGATTGGCATGGATGACATTCTACCAAAACTACTATCTATATAGCTACTGAAACATTTATTTCAATTTCTCCACACAGTTGATGTAAAGTCAACCCACAACTTCTTTAAATCTCCCCCTTAAGTTTAAACACATTGTGTCGGAACTATAACTCATCTAGCGAAATAATCAAACCATGATGAAAGACTCATCAATCATTGAAGAGTGATAGTGATTTTATAACTTGAAGATTTATTTTAATTTTGTGACTTTTGTCAATTAAAGCACCCACCACCACTCATACAAGTATGAGTTACAATTGACGAACATCTTGTGAAACATGCCCAACGATACCAAAACGATTCAACTAGGTCAAACTCTGATGCTGGGATACTTTCATATACCAGGTAAGACTTTGTGACCACACCCTCATTAAATGATTTAAGTACTCAGTCTGAATTAGTTTATGTATGATATAATGTTTGTGTGTTAGGATTTGCAGCCTTTCCTCGACTCCATAGTGGTGAACATAACCATACTGGATCCAAAATATCGTGTTTTCAACGAAACCCATCCATTAAATATTAAATATTGACTTCCCCTACACGTGAGGCTGTTGGTTGTGGGGAGAAAGGAAGACTTAGTGGCTATAGCAAACACTACTTCTGAGAGTTTTTACTGTGATTGATGCAGAATGTGACTTCAAGAAATGTGTAAGGTAAGGTGTGGTTAGTTGCAATAACTTGTACAAACTTGTGTTATTCAACTAAATTAGTTAGCTTGGCTGGTTTCTCTCTCTCTTTCTCTACCACACAAATTTAGATATCACTCTAGCATTAGATGAAATCATTAGGTAGAAATGACAAATACAGTATAGACTCTCATATCCTACCTGGATGGAATCGAATCTGGTTCGGATAAGTGAAAATTCAGGATACGTAAAACCATTGTAAAAATGAGTTTCAAAAAAATATTTGATAAATAACAGCTGCAGCTATCTAAAATGTATAATTAGGCTTGCATATTTCTTAGTAACAGCTAAATTTCTAAGTTGTTCTAAATGGGAGTACTCTCTTGTAGTAGCTCATAGTTATTAGCCTGCAGCAATACACACTGACAGAATGACATCTAGTTAAGCCAATCTATTCATTTGAGCTTACCACACCTTTTCTAGGGCTAGCCCAGAGGAACAACCTCACTTGCTTTGAGAAAGCCACAGGAAGGTCGTGGGACAGGATTATTCACTTGGTTTGAGAAACCATAAGGGCAGGATTATTCACTTGGTTTGAGAAACCATAAGGGCAGGATTATTCACTTAGTTTGAGAAAGCCATAAGAAGGTCATGGGACAGGATTACTCGCTTGCTTTGAGAAAGCCATAAAAAGGTCATGGGACAGGATTACTCGCTTGCTTTGAGAAAGCCATAAAAAGGTCATGGGACAGGATTACTCGCTTGCTTTGAGAAAGCCATAAGAAGGTCGTGGGGCAGGATTACTGCCTTGCTTTTAGAAACCAATACAAAGGCCATGGAGTAGAAAGGCTTCCCAGTAAAGTCGTTTGTTGTAATGACCGAGTTTGCAGTGTTCACTTTGTCTTAAAATGTTTATTATAATGTTAAAACAGTGATATACAATACAATTTTACACAATGGCTGAACTGAGCAAAACATACAATATAAGCTAACATAAAAGAAGTGTAATGTCATCAAGTAGCGATAAATGATAACAGTTAATGCACATTACCACATCCCTCTCCCTTTAGTTTTTAAGTGTGGGTGCATGGCTCGAAGTTCAGTCGATATGTTAAACAGGTCGGTGGTGGAACATTTCTAGTACACTACCTAATACTAGCTGTAGACATTGACATTGTACTTAGTTGTGGTGTCTCTGGAGGTTGTAGATTAACTTCTGGTGTAGTCTGAAGGTTCTGTGAGCACATTAGTCCAGCAGAATAAGGGGCTTTTTCTGGTGTAGTCTGAAGGTCCTGTGAGCACATTAGTCCAGCAGAATAAGGGGCTTTTTCGGTCAAAGTTTGCATCGAAGTAGCTATTATATATATATACTTTTTTCCCTAACATGTTCTTCATATTGTCAGCTTCCCCAAACAACTACTGGTTTCTGTCAGCAGTTGAGGGAATTTGAATTATTTGTAATTTCATTTTCACTGAATTCAGTAGCAAGAGTAATAATACCTTGCAATCAAGTCCATAGTACACTGTTAACAATTTCTAGTGATTTTTTATTAAGTAAAATTCATAAAATTACTTTTTTGCCATTTGTGAACAACTAGGGAAAATTGCAAATATTAAATTTCATTCCTGTGAAAATTAAATTTGGACCAACATTCCAGAAGTATGTGTAATATCACTAGCATAGGGTTTTCCAGAAGTATGTGTAATATCACTAGCATAGGGTTTTCTGGGGCTTACAATCGCTTTCTGGCATTATTTTTTAATTTAAATTATATTTTATGTCTTAATGTTAATATTGTGTATTTAAATAACTACTAGAGGTAAAATATTTTAGAATTATAGCTATTTTACATGCAAACAAGGTAGCTCATCACAATAATAGTTTATTGAGGATTACATTTTGTTTGTTTTATTGCATTGCCTCGATGTGTATTATTTTATCTGTAATATCTTATGGGCACAATGCTGCCCTTCTAACAGTAAAGTACATAGCTAAACAGTGAAGAATGATCGAGGCAAAGTAGTGGTCCTATTTGATACCAGTACTAGCTGATATGCACTGGTGATTGTGGAGTGGTCCTATTTGATACCAGTACTAGCTGATATGCACTGGTGATTGTGGAGTGATCCTATTTGATACCGGTACTAGCTGATATGCACTGGTGATTGTGGAGTTGTCCTATTTGATACCGGTACTAGCTGATATGCACTGGTGATTGTGGAGTGGTCCTATTTGATACCGGTACTAGCTGATATGCACTGGTGATTGTGGAGTAGTCCTATTTGATACCGGTACTAGCTGATATGCACTGGTGATTGTAGTGTGGTCCTATTTGATACCGGTACTAGATAATATGCACTGGTGATTGTGGAGTGGTCCTATTTGATACCGGTACTAGCTGATATGCACTGGTGATTGTGGAGTGGTCCTATTTGATACTGGTACTAGCTGATATGCACTGGTGATTGTGGAGTGGTCCTATTTGATACCAGTACTAGCTGATATGCACTGGTGATTGTGGAGTGGTCCTATTTGATACCGGTACTAGCTGATATGCACTGGTGATTGTGGAGTGGTTTCTATTTGATACGGTACTAGCTGATATGCACTGGTGTTGTTGGAGTGGTCCTATTTGATACGGTACTAGCTGATATGCACTGGTGTATTGTAGAGTGTCCTATTTGATACCAGTAAAGATGATATGCACTGGTGATTGTGGAGTGGTCCTATTTGATACCAGTACTAGACTGATATGCACTGGTGATTGTGGAGTGGTCCTATTTGATACCAGTACTAGCTGATATGCACTGTTGATTGTGGAGTGGTCCTATTTGATACCAGTACTAGCTGATATGCACTGGTGATTGTGGAGTGGTCCTATTTGATACCAGTACTAGCTGATATGCACTGGTGATTGTGGAGTGGTCCTATTTGATACCAGTACTAGCTGATATGCACTGGTGATTGTGGAGTGGTCCTATTTGATACCGGTACTAGCTGATATGCACTGGTGATTGTGGAGTGGTTCTATTTGATACCGGTACTAGCTGATATGCACTGGTGATTGTGGAGTGGTCCTATTTGATACCGGTACTAGCTGATATGCACTGGTGATTGTAGAGTTGTCCTATTTGATACCAGTACTAGCTGATATGCACTGGTGATTGTGGAGTGGTCCTATTTGATACCAGTACTAGCTGATATGCACTGGTGATTGTGGAGTGGTCCTATTTGATACCCAGTACTAGTGATATGCACTGGTGATTGTGGAGAGTGGTCATATTGAACGTACTAGTGATGATGCACTGGTGATTTTTGTGGAGGGGTCCTATTTGAATACCGTACTAGCTGATATGCTGGTGATTGTGAGTTGGTCCCATTGATACCAGTACTAGCTGCTATGCACTGGTGATTGTGGAAGTGGTTCCTATTTGATACCATTACGCGCTGATATGCACTGGGATTGTGGAATGGTAATATTTTATACCAGTACTAGCTGATATGCACTGGTGATTGTGGAGTGGTCATATTTGATACCAGTATAGCTGCTAGCACTGGGAGTGGAGTGCCTCCTATTGATACCAGTACTAGCTGTGATATGCACTGGTGATTGGGAGTAGTCCTGATTGATACCAGTATAGCTGAGATGCACTGGTGAGTGTGGAGTGGTCGTATTTGTACCGGTTTACTAGATTGATATTGCACTGGAGTGTTGTGGAGTGGTCCTATTTGATACCGGTACTAGCTGATATGCACTGGTGATTGTGGAGTGGTCCTATTTGATACCAGTACTAGCTGATATGCACTGGTGATTGTGGAGTGGTCCTATTTGATACCGGTACTAGCTGATATGCACTGGTGATTGTGGAGTGGTCCTATTTGATACCGGTACTAGCTGATATGCACTGGTGATTGTGGAGTGGTCCTATTTGATACCAGTACTAGCTGATATGCACTGGTGATTGTGGAGTGGTCCTATTTGATACCATTACTAGCTGATATGCACTGGTGATTGTGGAATGGTCCTATTTGATACCAGTACTAGCTGATATGCACTGGTGATTGTGGAGTGGTCCTATTTGATACCAGTACTAGCTGATATGCACTGGTGATTGTGGAGTGCTCCTATTTGATACCAGTACTAGCTGATATGCACTGGTGATTGTGGAGTAGTCCTATTTGATACCAGTACTAGCTGATATGCACTGGTGATTGTGGAGTGGTCCTATTTGATACCGGTACTAGCTGATATGCACTGGTGATTGTGGAGTAGTCCTATTTGATACCAGTACTAGCTGATATGCACTGGTGATTGTGGAGTAGTCCTATTTGATACCAGTACTAGCTGATATGCACTGGTGATTGTGGAGTGGTCCTATTTGATACCAGTACTAGCTGATATGCACTGTTGATTGTGGAGTGGTCCTATTTGATACCAGTACTAGCTGATATGCACTGGTGATTGTGGAGTGATCCTATTTGATACCAGTACTAGCTGATATGCACTGGTGATTATGGAGTGGTCCTATTTGATACCAGTACTAGCTGATATGCACTGGTGATTGTGGAGTAGTCCTATTTGATACCAGTACTAGCTGATATGCACTGGTGATTGTGGAGTGGTCCTATTTGATACCAGTACTAGCTGATATGCACTGGTGATTGTGGAGTAGTCCTATTTGATACCAGTACTAGCTGATATGCACTGGTGATTGTGGAGTGGTCCTATTTGATACCGGTACTAGATGATATGCACTGGTGATTGTGGAGTGGTCCTATTTGATACTGGTACTGGCTGATATGCACTGGTGATTGTGGAGTGGTCCTATTTGATACTGGTACTAGCTGATATGCACTGGTGATTGTGGAGTGGTCCTATTTGATACCGGTACTAGCTGATATGCACTGGTGATTGTGGAGTGGTCCTATTTGATACTGGTACTAGCTGATATGCACTGGTGATTGTGGAGTGGTCCTATTTGATACTGGTACTAGCTGATATGCACTGGTGATTGTGGAGTGGTCCTATTTGATACCAGTACTAGCTGATATGCACTGGTGATTGTGGAGTGGTTTTATTTG
>WLWD01003979.1_pt1 | contig 30096 bp, 17 predicted proteins | sample 6712731 | NCBI WGS metagenome assembly WLWD01 (sample SAMN12718690, study PRJNA576275) | sponge metagenome | isolation source: marine sponge | host: Mycale hentscheli | place: New Zealand: South Island, Marlborough, Capsize Point | collected 2014-11-01
TATCGGCTAGAACTACATCTCCAGGAAGCAGATTATGTAAAAAGCCACAGAATTCAGTTAGGTACTTGTCACTTACTCTCCCTCCCCATGCCTCTGACACATATGAAATAGTGCCTTGGGGTGTGATGCCTATCAACACCTTGACAGTATTGTGGTGTTTATACGTGGACCATGTAGCAGCTCGAGCAAGTACATTGGATGGTCGATCAATAAAAACTTCAAAACAATCGATTATGACAGTAACACTTTTTCCAAAATTCTCACGAAAACACTGAGGCATCGTCTTCCACAAGCTCTCACGGTCAGGCCATTGTACCAAAAAACTCAATCTGACATCCATTATAGAGAGCCACTTAGCAAAAATACGAGAAACAGTTGACACAGACAAATCAAATCTGTAGGCAAGGTCTTTAAGAGGAGGATTCAGTCTCAACTTCACAAAAGTTAGCATCATCTCCTGAAATTGTGTCAATTTCGTACCTCTAGATATCTGAGGCGCACAAAACTCAAAAACAGTTTTCAGTATGCTGTAGGATGGTAAGCCTGTATAAAACTTGACCATTTCATCATTACTCTCCAATATCTCCTCACTAAAATTGTGGTTTGCTAACATTCTAGTTTCCAGTTCTTGAATCTGTTTTTTGTAACTGTCTATATTATCCAGTATTTGTGAAGTAAGTTCAGTCTGTGTACTTGCCTCTGCTGTACCAATCTCTGCACTACTATCACTGCTACTAGCTACATTCTCCACTAGATTCCTCTGGACCTCTCTCTGCTTGGCTCTCTCCCATCTCACTTTTGCTGCTTGTGCTTCATTCTCACTCCTCTCTTTACTGTTTCCCATATTTAGAGTAGGCAACCAGTCTGGATTCATGGTATCCAAAAGGTTAGCTGGCTTCCCCGATACGAAATGTCTGGAACATATTCTGTCATTTATCAGAATTTTTTCGGTTAAGTCTGCCCTTCCAATAGCTGACAAAAAGCCTAATCGCCTCTTTCTGCTTAGCTGTTCACCTTTCTCACCTTTAGTTTTGATTATCTTAGGTATTCTGTAGAATGATATGTCTTTGTCCCGTCCAGATCTCTTGGAACAACCAAAAACAACACATAGGACCATTGTCGACTATCACGCACCTGTACACCACTACTTCGAGTCACATGAGCGCGGGCGTACGATGAAAACTCCCTATTCCTGTTGATGAGCTAGGATCTAATTGACTAAGCCATCTAGAACAGCTCATATATTACTTGATCCTCGTCCATTATCCTTGAGGCAGGAGAGTTCTTTGTCACTAGAAAAATTGCGTTGCGATTTACTAGTTTTACCCAAAGAAACTGCATTTTCCACTGTCCTTGTATCGCCAGTACTAAAAATTCAACTGGACCACTGCCACACTAGTTTGATAAATAAAGATTTGCCATGTCAAACTACACCATGCATTGCATTACCTAAAGTCTGCCCATATTCTGAAGAAGAATTAAGGAGTAAAAGTGAGAGTATCATAGAAAAACTTACCTTAACAGAAGCACAAATAGAAGAGTTAGAGAAAAAAAACAAAATTTCAATCAAAAGATGCACTTTGGTTTAAGGCAAGAAAGAATAGAATAACTAGTTCAAAATGCGGTCGCATCATGGTACAAAAGCAGCCAAGCATTTCACTTTTGCAATATTGCCTTTACCCCAAACCATTTAAGTATCTACCAAAACCAATTCAGTGGGGTAGAAAGCACGAACCAGATGCATGCTGGGAATATACTAAATATATGAATGCTAATGACCATAGTGGATTAACAACACGAAGATGTGGCTTTTTTGTCCATTCCACTTAAAGAATGGCTTGGTGCTTCACCTGATGCTTTGGTATTTGATCCATCCAGTGTGTCTACAGATGGCATAGCTGAGTTCAAATGCCTATATTCTAAGGCAGACATAGATCCCAAAGAAGCTTGTGAAGATAAGTCTTTTTATTGTTGTCTTGTAGACAATAAATTGCATTTGAATAGGAATCATCCTTATTATCATCAGATTGTGAGTAAGTCAATGAAATCATCATCATTTTTTTTAGAATTAATATTACAAATATGATTAAAAACAAACATTATTAATTTGTAAACACTTTAATGACATAAGGGTGGATGAAAATTACACAAAATACAACAAACAAAAAAAAGTCTATCGGCAATGTCAGTCAGACTTGAGGGTAGAACTCTGTCAAATATATGATAGTTTTTAATTCTTTCCATAGCTCTTTCATCATGTACGCGTAGAGAAGCAATTCTTCTAGTAGTAATAATTTCTGGTTCATCAAACTGTTCTTTTCCTTTAAGAAATGGTGGAATATTTAGCCTAACACCTCTATCAATCAAATCTTCTTCAATATCAAATCCTCGGTCAGCCATAACTGAATCAACTTGCTCCAAGAGATCAAGCAATCCACTACATCCAGTCAGTTCTTTATCTGATAAACAGCCTGGAAAAAGCTTTGACACAACCGTAATTGCTCCACTAGGTGAAATACCCACTAATGCTTTAAAAGTATTATGGTTTTTGTAACTAATGTCATTTGTTGGAGCTCTGGCAATCTAGGCTGGGAAATGAATATTTCTGTGGCATCAATAATTACACGTGTTGTAGGGTACTTCTCTTTAAATTGACATGGCATATAGGAACGAATGAAGTCCCTGGGTGGCCAGATTGGATTTTCTTTCAACTTTAAAAAAAGAAAATTAATCCAGGTTATAATTCTAGAAACAGTTGATTGAGAAATTTCAAAGCGATCTGCTAAACCTTGTTCCATTCATCCCTGACGTAATAGATTAATACTAAAAAAACCCTCATTTTCAGGAGAAAGAGCTCTTGGTTGGTAGCGTTTACTTGTTTCACATTCAAGTACTTCCTTGTTTGCATCATATATGAGAGTGAACTGCTGGGCCAAGAAATTCATAACAAGTCATTAATGAAGCATAACTTGGAAAACCAGTGTAGAAGGAAATTCTCGAGTCATCACCTTTTATGTTAAATAGACTAAACTTTCTTTCCTGGCATTTCAATTTCAGCTCACTAACTTCACTGCTCAAGCTTTCTAACTTGGATTCACAGCAACACTGTGTACAACTAACCTCTGTTTGTATTGCAACTTCTTTTGACAAGACATCAGGCTCTTTACTACCAGAAACTTCAAGACTATGTAAATTGATACGCACCTTGGGGGGTTTTCTAGGCACAACATTTCTGGACAATCGAGGTAAATGTAGCGTAGGAATTTCGTCTGGTCCTAACAAACGTTTGTTTGCTCCCAAGAAGTGCCTGCTGCATATACGGGTGTGCCGATTGATAGGTAGTTGTTTTCGGCCGATAACATGAATCCATTGCTTCAACAAAGCCTTCCTTTTCAGTGGCAAACTGTAGAATGACAAATGCTTGTCACGATTGGAATTGTTGGAGCGCTGGCACGCAACAAAAGTGAACCATTATGCTTTACAAGTCGCCTGAATTGATGTGCAACTCCCTCGACCGTATTTATATTTAGACGAATAAAAGTAATAAATAAGTGCTATTAAAGTGAGGCCATACACATCTACTGCCCAAGCCTGCAACTACATAAGCGGTGCCAACAGTATTTTAACTTTATCCAACCTTAGCAGAGCTCCAGTGTAATTATGATGATCTTTACCAAATCATTTAAGGTGGTAAAGAATTTTTTGTCTTGTTAAAATGGTACTTTACCAGGACAAGTACATTCATTAGGAAACAACAGAATATCCTAGCAGATTATCCTAGCAGACTAGGGTCCCACTGACCTGAACACTCATCCATAGTTCTTACTTTACCAGGACGCAAGTACATTCATTAGGAAACAACAGAATATCCTAGCAGATTATCCTAGCAGACTAGGGTCCCACTGACCTGAACACTCATCCATAGTTCTTACTTTACTAGGACAAGTACATTCATTAGGAAACAACAGAATATCCTAGCAGATTATCCTAGAAGACTAGGGTCCCACTGACCTGAACACTCGTCCATAGTTCCCATGTAACTTGTACACAGCCCTCAAGGATGCCACCAGTTTCTATAGGAACGAATGACACAGGCATGAGTATAGAGAATCCAACACTTTTATGTCAGTCAGTTGACTTGTTGCTACATGTATTATACACTTACAGCTCGAATTTCAAGAAAACTTCTAAATGATCGCTCCAGCTCATCAGAATAATTTCTGGCAGCTTGAAACCTCCTATACATGAACAGCAATTGAACACACTATCAATAGTTTGACCAACCAACAGTACAGACTAGTAGTGTGCATGCAGCACAGTGCTAGCCACACAGAGTTCAACCAGAATTGTATGTAACTATAATATTGCCTAAATTAGAGTTAAAGGAACGAATAGTACACAAGTTGGCCATTAGCTCCCAACCCAACAGAGATTTTGATATCAAGTTATGAAAAGGTTAGAAATGAAAAATGGAATAAAAATGTTTAGAGAACTGAAAAGTGAGAATAAAAAAACAATTTATCATGTAGCCTTGTGGTTATAATAACTACTATTCTGCTGCAGAGCAATAAAGGTCGGGCTATTTAAGCACAAAGAAGTGACATGCTATAGGTTACATCAATAGGTAGAGATTCCACAAGTTAGACCTGATGGTGTCTTACTCAGTTTGCAGGCTGACCAACAACCTCAACAGTAATAAAATAACCTGATGTAGCTGCTGAACACTTACTGGTCAGGCTTGAGCTTGGAGAGAGAGTGTGAGATGTACTGCAATAAAGTCTCAGACTTTGAGGCATAGCCAGTCTTCATAATGGTGTCCTTCCAGCCTATGAGCTGCATGAACTGGTGGAACCAGTAGCTACAACTTAGGATAGGATGTCGAGACACTCGTACAAGAAACAGCTGTCACAATAACAACAACAACAACAAAATCCCACCAGTAAAATTGGTAGTTGCTATCGCTAGACATACCAGGGCCATAACTAAAAAATAAGAAGAGAGGAGGCAAACAATTCTTTCATGAGCAGATTAATAGCCACACCCGTTTAAAAAAAAGTATAAGTATGTATAGAGATTAAGTTGCAAATACGCAACTAAACGGAACAAATGAAATCACCAATTATCAGTAGCTAATTCTAGAATGCAACAATAGCAACTTGTCGTCCAGAATGTTTCTACAGTTGAAGCACATGTTGTGGAGGTGAAGTTCTATAGAATTGATGCAAACAAGTGCCAGTGAGTCCAGATATCATAGTAGTAAAACATGCACTAAATGATTCACAACAGCAACTTCCAACAGTAAGAAGCGACAATAAACTTTGCAGCCAAAACTAAAACTGAAAACAATGGCCTATAGCCAATATAGCTAAGGCCCCTGCAACTTCAGCTAACAAGCTACGTGTAAGCTATGGCTACTGTGGGCTTGGAGAACTGCCCACATTCACGAAAGGAGTAAAGACAGAGAAAAGACAGAGACCTTTGTGTTGCATGTAATTATTAAATGTATCAGTGACGTATGTTGTATGTTTCATTCAGTTTTACGCACACCCTGTAGGGATGCTAGTTCACAGTCACACTTGTTGCTCATGCGTGTTATGTTATAGTAATTTCATTCTGATTGGTCGAGTGGTGAGTGGGCATATGCATATCAAACCCCTCACCACGTTTTGTAATTTAGTCCATACTTAACGTAGTAAATTAAACAACGAGAGAGATATCTCTAGTGTGGATTCTGGTGGCAGCGACTAAGCTGTTGCCAAGTGCGCGGACTCAGTTGGAGACTAAGGACTCCTAGCGGAGCTTCCCCACATATTGGTGGCAGCGGTGGGATCTGAGAAGGAGGCATCCCGATCAGTTCTACGAGCATTACACGGGTCTGAGGTGAAGGCATTGACATCAGACTCCACACTCTTTGTCTGCGGACAGGGAGTTGAACCGGTTGGAGGAATCCACCCTACTCATCGTTTACGAACGAGTCCAGCGACCTTGCTTCGGCAGTGGGAGCGAGTCTAGCCTTCCTTGCTTCGGCAGAAGGGAGCGCCTCAACGATTCCTTGCGTCAGCAGAGGAGCGAGCAAACGGGTCAAGAAGGAGAGGGGCTCATTCCCCTGGAGCCCTGGGAGGAACTAAGAGAGAGTTCCTGAAACCCCTGGAGAGACTGGTGTTAATTGGTGGACAAATTTTGTTATTGGTTGTGTGCGTGTTGTGAAATTTACTTGTAAACGATTTGCAGTGTGTCTTATTTCTAATCTTTGGTTGTGTGTATCAGCTGTTAAAGTATATTTTTTCTGTCTTACCTTGTAGTGTCTAGCGGAGGTGAAGTTCGCTCGCCTCCCATGACGGAGCCTGGACCAAGTGGGGAGAAGAGGAGGAAGAGGATTAAGAAGGCCCCTGCGGGTGCTTTGGAGGGGGAAAACTACCTTCCCAAGAGCGACTTGATTGTGCGCGAACGGTCGCCATACCCCGTGCGAACGAATGAGGTCCAGTACAGGGAGGATTCAGAAGTAGAAGAAGAGGTGGTTGAAGTAGAGAATACAGAAGAGAGGAATCGGGAAGGAATGGCTAAGAGAGGAGAAGAGAGCGAGATTGCGGCACTCTTGAGGTTCATGAAGGAGTCCGAAGATGCAAGACGAACAGAGTTGGTGGATATGTTTCGACACATGAGGGGAGATGACGCAGCCCGTCAGAGGGAGGAAGACGAACGACGGCAACGTAACAGACGGGAAGACGACAGGGTGCATGAGCGTAGAGAGTTATTACAAGAGAAGTTAAAGGGTTTAGGAGTGTATAAGGAGGGAAACGAGTTGGGGGCATATTTGGCTAAGTTTGAAAGGATCATGAGGGAGAGCGAAGTGGATGAGAGGAGTTGGGCAGAGAGATTGTATCCCAAGTTGCCTGAACGCCTATGCCTAAGGGTATCACAAGAGAGAGATGACGAGGTTGGGTATAAGGGAGTGAAGAGAGTTTTGTTGAAGGCGGCTGGGGAGACCGCCATAACGTATGGGAATCAATTGTTCGAAGCGAACAGCGAGTTGTTTAAGAGCATGACGGCAGGGGGAATTGCCGAGTGGTTAAGGAGAGTGGTAGATGGAGTATTTCAAGGGTGTAAAAGTATTGAGGAATGTGGGTTGGCCATAGCGTTGGCCTTGTTACGGAGAGTCTTGCCCCAGTGCGGGAAGGCTTTTATGGAAACGAGAAAAGTAAGCGAGTGGGGGGAATTGCGAGAAAGTCTTGAGGACTGGATGTCGGGGCGAGAGAAGGGAAATTTCTTTAGGCCCCTGGGCGGTGGGCCCAGTGAGAATACCAGAGGGTATCGTGCGAGAGATAATAGTTTTGGACGAGAGAATGTCCGTAGTGGGAATGATAGAGAGAAAAGTAGTAGTGCCGGTGGGTACTTGACGTGTTTTAACTGTGGAGAGAGAGGGCATCGATCCACAGAGTGCAAGAAGGAAGGGAAGACAGGTGGCAATGGGTATGGGTATAGGCCACCGACGTGTTACAGTTGTGGGAAGGTTGGGCATCGAAGTACTGAGTGTACTGCCAGGAGGGGAACGGCTCCTGTGAAGAAGGAGGTGTCACCTAAGAAAATGTCGGTGTTGTGGAACACTAAGTCGGGTAGTGCGGGAAATGTAGCGTATGGGTTGGTGAGTGGTGTCAAGACTAAGGTCCTGATAGACTCAGGGGCTGAGTTAGGCTCAGTCCCCAGGGCAATGGTGCCCGAGGATGTGGTTTTGTGTAATAATGTGAGAGTGAAGGGCTATGGAGGATCCGAGAAAACATGTAAGAGTTTCATGTGTGAGTTTGTAGTTGGGGGGTACAGGAAAGTGGTGAAGACTATTATTGACGAGAGTGAGTCGCCGGGAGTGGCGTGTATAGTTCCTTTCACGTTAATGAATGAGGAGGAAGCTGCAGCATACAGAAGTGCTGTTAGCGAGTATTTAGTAGGGGGGAGAGTTGGGATGAATGTATTGACTAGAAGTATGGTTAGAAGAGAGCAAGAGTTGGATAAAAACGAGACAGAGGAAAATGTCATTGATTGGTGGAGTGTGGTCGTTCCGGAGGGAGTGACTGATGGGGTGCAAGGACCAAGTAGCCAGCCCGAATCCTTAAATATGCCCGAAGAGAAGAGTAGGGTGGAGGAGGGACATGGGGTGGAGGACGCTGAGGGTTCGCCCGAAGCTGACAAACCCCAGGCGAAAGAGAGCACAGAGAGTGAAGAGTTAGAGGAGGAGAGTGTGACCTCCTTTGAGAAGCTATCGCCAACGGGTTCAGGGGTAGCTGAGTTTTGCAGGATAGCCAAGGAGATAGGTCCAGTAAAGGAAGGGAAAGATAGGGAAGAGTTTAAGAGGGAAGTAATGAGTGATGAGAGTTTGAAGGAATGGAGAGAACTAGCAGACAGGTGTGAGAGAGGATTTTCATGGAAGAAGGGGATGTTGATAAAGAGTATGTATGTTACCTGGGAGGAGTACAGGGATGTTTTAGTGTTGCCCAAGGGTTATAGAGATAGAGTCAAGACCTTGGGGCATGACAAAAATGGGCACCTGGGTGCCGAGAAAGTAGCCAGAATGGTGGGTAGGCACTTTGCTTGGCCTGGCATGGCTAAGGAGATTCTGGAACACTGCCGTAGTTGTGCTCTTTGCCAAGTCAAGAGCAAGTATAGGCCCAAGAGAGCGCCGGCGATAGAGCGGCCAGTTCTTGCGGAGCCCTTTGAGAGTGTGGCAGTAGACCTAGTCGGACCTTTACCCAAAGGAAAGGGGGGCTGTAGGTATATCTTGACGTATGTGTGTTTGGCAACCAAGTGGCCAGAGGCGGTACCTCTGAGGAGTATTACTGCTAAGTCCGTTATGGAGGGGTTGTGGTTTATATTCTCCAGGACCTCGATCCCAGAGAGAGTACTGTCCGACCAAGGGGGTCAGTTCTGTGGGAAAGTGATGGGGCAGTTATGTGAGTGGCTAGGCATAGATAAGGTGAGAACGTCTCCGTATCATCCGGAGACCAATGGTGCAGTCGAGAGGATGCACGGGACTATGAAAGGGATATTGGGAAAGTGTATTAGTGATGGATTAGATTGGGTTGAACAGTTAAGTTTCGTTATGTACGTGCTGAGGCAGATGCCTCATGCGGATTCAGGGTATAGCCCATTTGATCTAGTGTACGGGTTTAGGGTGAGAACGCCCTTAGATGCTTTATATCATGGGTTGTACGAGGCAGAGGTGGATAAGTTGAATGTATGTGAATGGGTTATGAGAATGGCAGAGAGACTTGTGAGAGTGAGAGACAGTGCGGCATTGAGGATGTCTAAGAGTCGGGAGAGTCGTATGCAATATTTAAATCGTGGGACGAAGTTACGTGAATTCAAGGAGGGAGATTTAGTTTTGTACAGAGTGCCTGGGATGACCAGTACGTTAGCCGATTCGTGAGAAGGGCCGTATAAGGTAGTAGAGAAGAAGGGAGCAGTGAATTATAGGATTGGGAAAATTGGGAAGGAGAAGCACTCTAAGGTGGTGCATGTGAATTGCTTAAAGGAGTATAGAGAGAGAGCGTCGATTGGGAGGTTAGATGTAGTTGTGGAAGAGCAGAGTGAGGAGAGTAGTGTATTGAGTGGCGTGTGTGACGGGTATAGAGAGGAAGATATTCAAGGGTTACTGAGGGAGTACGACGACGTGTTTTCCGACGTACCAGGAAACACGGAACGTGTGACTATGACAATCGACACTGGAGATAGTCAACCCATCAGACAAACGCCTTACTCAGTTCCTCTAGGAATTAGAGAAAAGGTTCGAGAAGAGTTGGTGAACCTGGAGGAGTGTGGGATCATAGAAAGATTCGACAGCAACTGGGCCTCACCTCTGGTCCCAGTAAAGAAGCCGGACGGGGGTATCCGTCTTTGTGTTGATTACCGCAAGCTGAACGCGGTGACTACGAAGGAACCGTATTACATTCCCGGATTCGATGAGATGGTGGAGAAAGTGGGAACAGGGAACGTGCTGTCTAAGGTGGACTTGGCCAAAGGTTTTCACCAGGTCCTAGTAGAGGAGAAGGATCGGGACAAGACGTGTTTTGTCTGTCCCTTTGGCAAGTTTAGGTGCAGACGGATGCCGTTTGGACTGACGAATGCGCCGTCGGTCTTCCAAAGACTGATGGACGGAGTGCTGGTTGGATGCGACGAGTTCGCAAGAGTTTATATCGACGACATCTTGGTGGTGTCACCAGATTGGGAGACGCACCTTGTGCATTTGGAGAAGTTGTTTGGTATACTGAGACAGGCTGGTCTTACGTGCAAGAAGATTAAGTGTAGTTTCGGGAAAAGAAAGTTGGAAATCCTGGGACATCAGATTGGGGGAGGAAGAATTAGTGTGCCGACTGCAAGGGTTGAGGCTATTAAGAATCACCCTTTGCCGAAGACTCGTAAACAGTTACGGTCGTTCTTGGGTTTGGTGGGATTCTACCGAAGATTCATTCGTGGATTCCATCGATGGTCCTCAACCTTGACTCCCCACACGTCCACGGCGATGTCTAGGGTGGTGAGTTGGACAGAGCCAATGTTGAATGCGTTTTATGGTTTGTGTAATCAGTTGTGTGAGTCTGTGTGTTTGTGTGTACCGTGTGTCAGTGATGTGTTTGTATTAGAAAGTGATGCTAGCTCGACGGGGGTAGGAGCTGTCCTGTCGGTGGTCAGGAAAGACGAGAATGTGCCAGTGGCGTTCTTCTCTAAGCAACTGAGGGGCGCCCAAATGAGATATAGTGCACAGGAGTTGGAGGGGCTAGGAGTGTTCGAGGCTATTCGCCATTTTGCGTATTTTCTGTATGGGAGAAGATTTACTGTGGTGACGGACCACAAAGGTCTGGTGAACATGATGACGGGAAGGCAGTACAACAAGAGAATTCATAATTGGTGCCTGAAGCTGACGGATTTTCATGAGGTGAGCACTAAAACCTATGATGTGGGGATTCCCAAATATTCGACATATTTGAAGGCAATAACATCTGATGCTAAATGGAATTGCTTATACATCTCCGTCAGAGGTTGTTGTTTTCAATGTCCCTATAAATTACTTGAAATGATTTCAGTAAATCTTGGTTGAAAATTTTGAGGAGGCAGTTGCCTCATCTGCCTCTATGCTAGTTATGGCCCTGCGTACATGTTAACTACTGCATCTCATGGTGAAGTGTGTGCTGTCAATGTGGCATCTTATAGCCATCTGCTTCATTACCTTGTATACTGTGGAAAGTTAAACAGAGAGACATCTCAGAGAGTTATTGTAATGTTCTTCCACAATGATAATGTCCAATAGTTGTGCTATAAATGACTTGTCTAGCTAGCTAAACCACATGACTGATGTTGACTTTAAGAACATAAATATGTACAACAACGATCATGTCCATATTATTTGATGAATAGTACTTAAGTTTTTTCATTTTTACCTTAAAATTTTAATTTATTATAATAGTATTACTTGACATCCCATACCAATTGAAAAAGTACAGAATGATATGAGCAGACACTTGTGAATGAAATAGCATTAGTATAGAATGACATGTGCAGAGATACTCACTTCCAATGTTTGAAATAGCATCTATATAAACAATACGCTTGTGTGTCTATCAATGACGACCAACGATGTGTGTATTCATGAATAATTCATAAGCTTTGGATGGAGTGGTAAGGTGTCGTCACCACACTGTAGGTAAAGTGTCGTCACATTCAGTATAAATTGCTGGTTAATCCTAAAAAGTGGGTGCAATAGACGATGGAAAGCTGCGTAGGTTTCAAAAAGGGAGGCGAAAGTACGAAAGAGAAGGTAAAAGACGATTAATCGTAACTAAAAAGCGGATGGAATGTAAGGCGGCGTATGTTTAAAATGGAAGGGAAGAGAAGGCCAAAAGGCAGGCGATTACTTGTAACTAAAAAGTTGGTGAAATCGACGAGTAAAGGCTAGTTTCCAAAAGGAAGGCAAACGTACGAAATATAAGACAAAAGTTTCTCAAAGTAGGACAGAAATTCAGAAGCAGGAGAGATAGACAAAGGAAAAGGGGACTCCACAACTCAAGAAGAAGAGCTGACAAAAGGAGAGGTGGGGTATAAGAAAAGCTGAGATAGTTCAGAAAAAAAGAGAGCAGGAGAGGGAAACTTATGTAACCTTAACCAACGGTAGAGAATGATAACTGAGCAAGATAACTTGTGCTACTGCATTCTTACTTTGCAATACGTCAAACGCCACTATGTGGCAGGGTACTTGCTAGTTAGTACAGAATAAAATAACATGTGCAGAGATACTCACTTCCAATGCTTGCTGTCGCTTTTGCAAGAAGTCGTGGTCATCTCCAGAGAAAGTTATCTTACTCAACAAACCTGAAGTGCCTTTTATCTATATAGAATTTTAAAAAATAAAAAATAAATAAATAAAACGCCAACTATAGCTTTAAAAATTCATGGATACATAAATCAGCAATGTGAAGTCAAGTAAACTACAAAATAAGAAAACCTTATTGATCTCACCAAAATATTGACTTAGTATTGCCACAATTTCTGTGTATAAACTCATATTAACACCAAGCAATTGTGGATCAGTTGTGTAGAACACTCACTACTCAGCCATGATGCATAGCTATATATAGAACCACTATCATATAGTGTGTATTAAAATATCAACTGATAGCTTAGAATGCTGATGCAGACTAATTGGAAGTCCAATGAAACGTTATAATTATTAACTTACTAAAGTGCATTTAAATATATACAAGAAAATCAAGTCATTGGATAGTTGAGACCATTATGACATATTTTTAGTACGGTACTAGTGATGTGCTTGAGCACAAATGGCGAGCGAGCCTAAAACTACACAATTGTTATATGATTGATTTTAACTTCTAATGCTCAAAGCTACTAAAAATATGGTCGAGTTTTTAAATTACGTTTGCATTTCAATGCCATAGTAACCCATCCCCTCAACTGTTTGAATTGAAAAAAAAAAAAAATACACATTATATTTAAACATTATCTTTGTGATATGCTTGAGCTAAGTAGTAGCTAAAACGCACAATACTTGCACACAACTGGACATACCTACACAAGACTTACCTTCGTGGTTCTAGTGGACAATGAGTTTTCAAGTAAATACTGTTGCGTACAGCTATAACTATGACAAAGAGTGCATTGACTCACCGCTGCCACAAACTCGAATAGAAATAGAATTCCGGTATGTTTTCAAGTTTTAACAGCACCCGCAAAAGAATTCAAAACGATAAACAATTCAATTTCTAGGGTGATACGGGTAATGATCGCTAGTTTGGGACGGGGTCGACCACCGAACTAACACAAAAATATGTGAAGGTCAAAGTACAAATGACATACGTACATCCCCACTATATACAAACAAATATATCCCTGATTTTCAATTGAGTTACCCCTGATAGTGTCTCGCTCGCCAATTTACTCAACAGTAAACATCCTGTTTCTCCCAAAATGCATTCCACTAATATTAACTTTTCAAAACAACCACCACAACAACAGCATCAATTACTCCCATACACCCTCTATTAAAAATTCAGACAGCAAATACAATACGTGGCAAATTCCGTACACTAGATAACTCACAGCCTTCTCAGGAAGAGGAGGAATGACTATGAATGGGTAGGCCACCGACAGAAAGTTCCTGAGCACTTCAAACTCACTGTACCGCCTCCAGACTTCATTCCTGTTCTTACTGCCCAACTCTTCCCCACCACTATCTGAGGACGACCCTTTACCTGTTACACTACAGCAACATATTAAATAATAAAAGTGCAGTGATAATAAAAATGAGCACACAAGAAATAGAGTAAGTACACACTCAGTTGCTCAAACTTACACATTCCATTCAAATTGTATCTCATATTCTGAGGTAGAACCCGGTATCTTTAAACACCTGCCTCCTTTGAAATTCCCTAACACAACAACTAGATTTTGCCAAAGGTGGGGGGAGGGTTTTTGCACTTTGCATAATTGAAGTCAGGATGGGAAGTGGAATGCACTCAAGTGATTATGATGGTTTTAATTAAAGATACCTTGAACCAACTATTTCAAAATGATGCCAAGAAAACTGCAAAGGGTATTAACAAAGTCTATGAGCTGCTATAGAATATAACAACACTTTCTAGCCATGAATACACTGGGAATGATTATTAAATGCACATAAAATATTCACATACTAGTTAAGATTCAATTTTTAATTAGTGTTGTTTCTGCTTTAAATGGTTATTATGAACATCACCCATTTCAGAACAGTTGAAAAAATGTCTTCAAAAAAATGGAGATAATAATTTACTTGCCAGTCAGTGTTACTTTAGATGCAATTGGGAAACAAAGCCTATTGTAAGTAGAAACCAGTATGCCTCATAGGCATAGGAACTGTAGCGGCCATGGCTGCTACACTTTTTTTCAGAACAATCTAAACATTTGTTAAATCACTCTTGCACATGTGCTGCCAGCAACTAAAATGTCAGGAACAAAATAAGTTCCTCAAGCCGTGTATCGGATAGCTCATTACTCTCATATAACGAGATCTTGCAAAGAATCTTGCAAAGATATAGATTGTAAGAAGTTTTCAATCCTCGGGGTGTGTGGCCTTGTAGCAACGATCATTGTGATTGGTAAAGGGTCTTGCTACACAAGACTATGACAATAGAGCAATCTGCATCATTGTTAGAGTCAGTAAGAAAGGGAATCTTCAATGAGCAATGTTAATTCTCTTTTCCTTCCTAAAGTTTTTTTTTTAACTGGAAAGATGGAATAGTCAAATTTGATATCCATGACTCTAAGGAATCAGTTTTGAAGATGCATAAAGACTTTAACTTCTACAACTTAAAAATTCTTGCTTGACAAGGCATGGTTAGCTAATGGGCATAATTGATTAGTATATATCACGCTTTCATCAATTTTACATCACTTTACTGACATGCCATTTTTTGGATTAATTACATTTAAACCATTTTAAACCCCACCCAATATTGTAGGTGTGGCAAATCTGACAGCTTGATTGGCCTCTACACTTTAAAATTGCTTCCTACACCCATGTACACTGCACGATTCCTTGTGGGTCTGGTTATTATAAATTTAATCTGAGATTACATACAATCTTCACATGCAATTGATAAGTAAGGCACAAACATGTGGACTTGAAGAGTACGTGTTTATTCATGCCACACATACTGTTCAAGTCCACATGTTTGTGCCTTACTTCTTGATTGTATGTGAAGGTTGTGTGTCATCTCTGATGAAACTTATAATAGCTGTTCAGGGAGTAACTAACAAGTAGCTATAATAATAACTCCGGAAGAGTAAGTTTGTTTTAATATATATCTATATAATAATACGCTTGTGTGTCGTAACTACGATGACCGATAGTGTGTATTCATGAATAATTCATGAGCTTAAACCGTTTGGTAAAGCATCGTCATTTACATTAAAGGGTAAAGTGTTGTCACATTCAGTAGAAAGTGGTTAATTATAACTAAAAAGCGGGTGTAATAGTAGCTGTGGAAAGGCAGTGTAGGTTTCAAAGAGGAAGGCAAAAGTACGAAAGAGAAGGCAAAAGGTGATTAATTGTAAAAAGCAGTTGGAATAGGCGAGGTAAGGGAGCATAGGTTTAAAAGAGAACGGAAGAGAAGGCAAACAAGGCGAGCGATTAGCTAATTGTAACTTAAAACTGGGTGGAATTGACAGTAAAAGTGGCATCGGTTCCAAAAAGGAAGGTAAAAGTACGAAAAAGAAGGCAAAAGTTTCGCAAAGCTTAAGTCCACAATCATGATAGTAGGACAGAGATTCAGAAGCAGGAGAGGTAGAAAAGAGCTGAAGAAAGGAAAGGAATGATAACTGAGTGCTACTGCATTCTTACTTTGCAATACGTCAAGCGCCACTGTGTGGTAGGGTACTTGCTAGTATATACGTCAAGCGCCACTGTGTGGTGGGGTATTTGCTAGCATATATATAATACTTATTACAGGAGTCAGAGTGTGATATGGCGAAATATTTCACGAGCAGGCGAATTTATTTTCACAAGCCAGAGGCGAGTGAAAAAGCCTAGGAGTGAAATATCTAGCTAAATCACTCTGACGAGTGTAATAAGTGTACAACCTGTCAAACAAATTCCCTAGTAAAAAATGATCATCCTTTACTTTACAACCATATATTTGAACGTCACCAGTTGTCCCAAAATTGAGTTTGTCTATAATACAGCTGTATGAATGATGCTTGTAATTATGATTGCATAGCAAGAACCCTTTACCAAAGCGGGCAGGGGGTCATTTGATGAAACAGGTTTACTACAATGTATTTCTTTGACCAGTTGATAGCCACATCATTAAACCTTCACATAGTGGTTGGGTAAAGGGTATTGATTTGAGACTAAAGCTTGCCAAATACGTACATATGCAAATAAAATTGCTGCAAAAATATCAACATCCCCTCTCACCGTAAGTACTGTACGTACATGGAAACAACTTTATATGCATAATATTCTTCTTTGGCAAATCCTGAAGACGAAGATTTCTTTTCGTATCCTTTAATTGATATGTTCAAGAATTTCACGTCCGTCACTTTCTTCATGTAGGCCGGTAAATCTTCCTCGAGACTAGATCCCCCGTCATCTCCGCTGTCCGTCAGGTTAGCTGCCATGGCTGGTTAGACGAAAGTGCACACCCACTCCAAGTTGCTGACACAGCGCATTACTGCAGATTTGGACGATACCGTACCTTGTAGAGGTCTACTCGGCATTATTATCACTAAGTCAAAGTAAAGTTCGAGTTCGTCGTTACGTTAGGCCCGGGAACAGAATAAGAAATGACAGAAAAGTATTCGTTCAGTTTAACTACCTTCAGGTAAAATTATAGCTTTATTTAAATTGTATAATTGACTTATATACTCATCCAGTCCTTCAGGAAAATTGGTTCAAATAGAATATGCCCTTCAAGCAGTAGCTGCAGGTGCTCCATCGGTTGGAATTAAGGCAAAAAATGGCGTCGTCATTGCTGTAGAAAAAAAGTTGAAGTCCTTTCTGTATGAGGAAAGCAGCATTACTAAGGTATGAGTAAATATGGTAAGGGGTTATTTAGGTGAAGATTCAATGGAGTTTGGACAGTGTAAATAATGTTCGTGGATACACCCATCCTACCTAAGTAAATGCTAATGCTAGCCAAATTGATATCCGGTGAACTTGTTTGGTATATTGCTTATTATTCGTATGAATAATAGCACATGTTACCCATGCTATCACTCACTAATAGTAGTCAACTTTTATTTCTTCATCATTTGGTCTTAGCATCGTTCACTCACTATCTCTGGATTTCAGGATTAGTTTCCTCCGAAACTTTATTCTTATGGCTCTTCCAAATCTGTTGAATTAATTCTGTCTAATATGAAGAGAACTTCTGCGCTAAAGAATGACATAGTCTCTAATTAAAAAATACTCAATCTATACATTTCCAAGGCTAGCAATGCATGCATATGCACTTACCTGAACTATTTCACTTAGCTACCGTGGTATTTCACTTAATCACTGTACTATTTCCCTTTCTCCATCCAATTTCCATTGAATTGATTTTCCCAGTACATTTAATGGGCAATATACGAGCCATACTATTAGAACATAAATGGGGAGATCTATGCCGTAGAACATCTGAACTAAGCACCAATTTGGGACCAGGGTTTCAGTTCACCAATGAGATGCCGTTTGCTTTTAGAAGTGATAAACAATGCATTTTCAATTGGAGCATGCAAGCTGAAACTTCACTTTATGGAGGTAATTTGCTTGTTACAGAGTTCATTATCTGAGGTTGTACTGTACTTCAGCCCATTATTAATTATGCTGAGTGACTTCATTTATTCGTGAACTTATTACTAAAGTTAGTCAGTGTGCTGATGACCCTTACCACATGGTTAAATTCCGTATCCTTAAGGGGGAGGGGGGGTTGCTTACTTACCTCTTGCTGGCTCTCTTTCTTACAAAGCAATGTTCTTCAGCTTGTCTTTTATATGAGCAAATTCTCTTCAATAGAAATTTAGTTTTCCGTATAAACAAGCTATAATACAATGTGGATATAATGTCTCATTCACCAAATTGTGTTATTGGAAAGTGTGTGTACGTTACCTCTTTCCCTTCTTTATACATCACATGGATAAAATTGCCAGAAAACTAGCTCTCTTTATCCTTCAGTGCTTCATAGACATCAGGGTTGGAGTCAAATACTTAGAATAGTTTAAATACAAATACTTTGAAGAACTCTAATACAAAATACAAATACAAATACGTTCTTAGATGTAGTATTTCAAAAATACAGATACTTTTGAATTGCATCACAATTACAGTCGATGAAGTGTTCATGGAAAAATAGATTACACCTGATGAACATTAGTTTTTTTAAAGTTTTTATCCTTTGAACAATATCCGTTGGGTTAAAACATCTTTCCTGCTATGCTATAGAATCTTTGAACTGACGCTATACAGGACTGCATAAATACATTGGAACTAGTGTTGCAAGGGGGTGGTTGTAGGTGTGATTATGGTTCAGAGGCTCAGTGATTTGTCTCTATTACTTGAGGGCACTGGTTTGATTCACATTGAAGCAACTTAGACGCAAGTATGCCCTTTATTCGTATACATTCAGTTCATTTAACAGCAACTTTTCACAATAGGAGGTGGAGCTGTTTTGTTATTACAATGGAACTATGCCAGCATGGACCAAGCAACACTTGATTCTATCCTCTCCAGAACTTAACAATAGAATGAATCTGTCCAATAGAAATATGTTCAGGAAATCTTTTATTTTCTACTTTCTACTATTACAAAAGCTTGCATTCCTACATTATGATTTTTTGAGAAGTATTTAAAATACAAATACAAATACTTCACTTTTTTTATCTTAAAATACAAATACAAATACTCCTAAAATGTATTTAAATACAGCATAAATACAAATACTTATGTATTTGACTCCAACCCTGATAGACATCAGATCTTTACTGTTGTGATCAATCAATTTGGCTTAACTGGAGAATTTACTTGTGTGTCTGTGTACCACTTGCATGAGAAACTCCTCTTTTGTGATAGCTGTTTGGTTTGTTTGTTTTTCCGAAGGGAGACAAGAGTGGTCACGTGGAAACTCAAGGCAGGTTAAAAAAAGGTTAACATAAAGGGGCACTTAGCCTTTTACTATCAGTGTACTGAATGAAGCAGCACAAAATGTTACCAGCGAACAATATAATACATGTACCACATTCAAAAACAACACTACTTCTCTTCTGAGGGTAATCTGGTACGTTGTCATCTTAAGGTTGCTGGGGAGTGAGGTCTATCAGTGCCTAGAAAGTTGAGTGAGTAGCACTCCTGCTGAAACTGTTCTGGCTGGCATAGCGTTATTTTGATATCATGTGTACACATGTATAAGTCATTTGTGAATGACAAGCTGAATGATTTCAGCTGTAGTACTATTAAATTTGGTATAGTTTGTCCATGTGTTGTGGAGTTGATAATACATAGGTTGTCATATGGATAGCAATGCTTTAGGCACTTATTTTAATTTATTATAATAATGTTTCTTTACATTATTTTCAGATAGAACTGGTGAATGACAAGATTGGCATTGTCTATAGTGGCATGGGACCTGACTTTCGGTGAGCACAAGGGACACAGGGTGGGTGTGGCTTTGTACTAGGGAAAATATGAAAATAAATTTCCTGTGTATTATCTACTACAGTTTGTTTTCCTTGGCCTCTTACAGGGCATGTCACTACTATCTTGCTAACCTGATTTATAACAAATACTTACCTTATCTATAGAGTTCTAATAAAGTTCCAAGAGTTGTGCTACTTCACTTGGTAATTGGATACAGTCTATCAACAATTTATCTCATATCACTTTTAATGGCCATATACCTTGGGGTGTAACCCATGTAGATGTAGACATGAAGCCAGCTGATTGAGAGTGGAGTGTGGATATGTGAATGTTGCTCACTTTCTTTAGTTCAAGGGAAGGACAGAAAAGTGACTTTTTTTTTTGTACAAATTAAAAATATTTTTTCCCTTTGGAATGAGTTTTCTTATTATTTGGTGAATACAATAATGTAATGCACAGTCCCTGGTATTACAGATTACAGTCTACATACGATTATATCTCTTAATGAATGGCATATAAGCATATTGGAGTTGTGTAGGCACATGAATGATAGGGTTGTATAATTTATGCAAAAACTTAAGAATTTTGAGCATGTGAGTGTAAACTATTTGCTGAAGATGGATGATGATGTTTAATTCAATATCATTTATGTAACTTGTTGTGTTCCTTACTGTTTTGGTGTTTGATACAACAAGTGCTGGAAGCCTTATGTTTGAGAATGCTTGATGGAGACTATAAGCTGTAATTCACACAATTCTATTTTGTTATTTCTGTATCAGTGTACATAGTTGTGCAGGTATGGATACTAAATAAACTTAAAGCTTTGCTGAGTATTTTTAAATTGGTCTGGTGGAAAATGACTTTTACAAAATGGTGACCCTTTACCACGCACTTAAATTGAGCTTAACATGCCAAGTTTCTTTTTCTTTTTTTTAAACATGTAATAAAACTAGTTTAGAGCATTCTGATGAGTGATCATGTGAAACACTATGGAGATACTTTGAAAGCAAACTTAGTATTTCACCAACTTGACCTGACCAGACATGAGTACACAGGGACATATTAATAATCAGGACTGTATCTGGATTGTTTTGGGAAGGTGGGGAACTTCTTGCGAAGGTGCTACTCCAAACAATAAGCTACAGGTTGGGGAAAAAACATCATAATCGAGACGGCACTAAGAGTGAATCATTTGTGTATATTTATGAATAATTCATAAGCTGGGCTGGGTTGGTAAACAACGTCAGGATCAGTCGGTAAAGCATTGCCAGTGATAATAGTTAATTGGCGAGCGAGCGTAGCGAGCGAGACACTTACAGGGGTAAAAATGAAAAAATTGGGGATGTTTGTTTATTTGTATATAATTGGCGAGCGAGCGTAGCGAGCGAGACACTTACAGGGGTAACACAATCGAAAATCGGGGATGTTTATTTATTTATTTATTTGTATATATGTATGGACGTATGTATGTCATTTTGTACTTTGACCCTCGCGTTTTTGTGTTAGTTCGGTAGTCGACCCCGTCCCAAATTGCACTAAACAGAGTCCTCTGGTGATCGATCAGTACCCGTCATCACCCTAGAAATTGAATTGTTTACCGTTTTGAATTCTTTTGCAGTTACAACTTGAAAACTTAAGGGACTTCCATTTCTATTCGAGTTAGTGGCGGTGGTAAGTCAATGCGCTCTTTGTCATGGTTATAAGCCGTGCGCAACAGTATTTACTTGAAAATACATTGTCCACTAAACTACTGCGAAGGTATCTTGTTAGAGTGCATGTCCAGTTGTGTCAAAGCATTGTGTGTTACACCACTACTTAGCTAAAGAATATCCAAAAAAAACTTTTAAAATAACGTGTATTGTTCTGTTGTTGTTGTTTTTTCCTTCAATTCAAGCAGTTGCAGAAGTTGTTACTATGGCCTGAAAATCCCCTACCCTGTTATGCAAATTTAAAAACTGGACCTTATTTTCAGTAGCTTGAGTGATAGAAGTCATAAAAATAGATATTCTTTAGGCTCCGCTCGCCATTTGTGCTCAAGCACACCACTAGTGTATGGACGTACGTAAGGCATTTTGTACTTTGACCCTCGCGTTTTTGTTTAGTTCGGTTGTCGACCCCGTCCCAAATTGCACTAAACGGAATCCTCTGGTTTATCGATCAGTACCCGTATCACCCTAGAAATTGAATTGTTTACCGTTTTGAATTCTTTTGCCGGTGCAGTTCAAACTTGACAACTTAAGGGACTTCCCATTTCTATTCGAGTTAGTGGCGGTGGTACGTCAATGCGCTCTTTGTCATGGTTATAAGCCGTGCGCACAGTATTTACCTGAAAATACATTGTCCACTAGACTACTGCGAAGGTAAGTCTGTGTAGGTGCATGTCCAGCTGTGTCAAAGCATTGTGTGTTACAACCACTACTTAGCTAAAGAATATCACAAAGAAAACTTTTAAATAACGTGTTTTGTTGTTGTTGTTTTTTCCTTCAAGTCAAGCAGTTGCAGAGAGTTGTTACTATGGCACTGAAATCCCTTTACCCTGTATGCTAAATTTAAAAACTGGACCTTATTTTCAGTAGCTTCAGTGTTAGAAGTCAATAAAAATAGTATAGTCTTTGGGCTCGCTCGCCATTTGTGCTCAAGCACACCACTAGTAGGTCAAAATTATAGATGGATGGATAGATATACAAGTGAGCTCACCCTGGTGAGTATTGTGTCTTTGAGCAGGTCAGTACGGTGAAAGTTCATGAGGCATTGCCAACAGTTTAAAAATACCTCAAGTCCACAATCATGGATACAAGGACAAAGAGACTGAGAAGTTGGAAGAGGTGGACAATGGAGGAGGGAATCCATGACTCAAAAAGAAGTACATAGTTGAAAAGAAGAAATGGTTCAGGAAAAAAGGAGTAAAAATAAAGAACTAAACCAAGTGGTAGAGGATATAAGACTGAATAAAAAATACCTTATGCTACTACATTTGCATGAACTTATTGCATCAAGTACCACTGTGTGGCAGAGTACTTGCTGTTTTTTTTTTTTTTTTTTTTTTTTTTTAATGTTGGTACAATCTTTATGATGGCATTCTGGTGGATTTGGCCTAGTTACACTGAAGTTGAGGTACAATCAAATGTGGAACATCATTATAATGGATACATTTATGTGGCAATAGTATTATTAGGAGGATTCAAATGTTGTAGTATGAGGAATATGGTATTGGATTTGGAATATAGTATTAATTTAGTTGTAGGTAATATAGTATGTGGTGTGGAAATTTGAATGATCTTTTTGGCTTTTCATTGGCATTCTCAATGGTGGAGAGATGGTCCTTTTTGTGTGATAGTAGAAGAATAAGGCATCGAGTTCCTAATTATAGTGGCATGAAATTGTTTCGAATTCTCATATTGTGGTATTAAAAATGTAGATCTGATTCATTGTAGCATGAAGAATGTGGTATTGGATTCTCAAATTGTACCATGAAGAATGCAGTATTGTATTGTATTGTAGTATGAAGAATGAGGTATTGCATTCTCTTATTGTAGTATTAAGAATGTGGCTTTGGATTCTGATATTGTAGTATGAAGAAAATGTGATTTTAATTTCCAACGTAGTATTATTTGGAGGATTCTAATATTGTAGTGTGAGTAACATAGTATTAGATCAGAAATATAAGTTAGGTTCAAGTATAGTTTGCTGTTAGATTGATTGTTTTTTTTTGTTGTTTTTTCTACTGGCTGATGAGATTCGTTTTGCAGTCAGCAAGAACATTTTTTTGTCTCTCCACAAATACGGTACTGTTACCTCTTTTACCCAATGATACACTGGATAATCTGTTATCAAGGTACCTTTAGTTTGAGGAGGAATTGTTATCATAACAATGAATACTATAACAATTTAGTACTGTTATTAAACTATCCCCCCCCCCCCCCCCCCCCTTTCCGGCACCCTTCCAAATAGTAATAGTGATAAGCTTTCCCAAGTAGCATTTAATGTGCATCTGTGAATAGAGCACTGCTTAACACCCTTAGTATGAATGATGAGGTTCTGAGAACAGAGTTTAAGATGTATACTATTGGTCCTTAGGTCACATGAACTCTCTGTGTGTTTATTAGAATATTCTAATGAGAAAATTTGCCAGAATTCCTTCTTAAGTTGGGAAGTAACTCTTTGTTTACATGTCAACTTCTTCTAACTTATTATATTAGACAATTCATTTCTCATTCTCTGTAAGAGAGTGGTTGCTGTGGCAACATTCTTTGTGTGACTTTACTGGTTCTGGTAGAAGCCATATTGGCGTACTAGTAGACTTGACTGTTCTATTACATATGTAGTGCATTCATCAGAATGTAATGTACTATAGTCTCATTGGCTGCTCATGGCGATGAACTCGTGCTGCACATGCCAACCACTGTAGATGTAGTTTGGGAATTGTTTAAATGAGTACGCCAAATGTCTATATACTGTATTGAGAAAGTTGTAGAGATGTTGTTTAAGTGCATGCTGATAAGCAAGCACAAGGTTTACTATGTTCTCATGCAGGTTGTAGATGTGTTCTTGTACTTTGCTGGGTGGGTATGCATACTTTCCATGGGCCCATTGCATAAGTCATGAACAGGTGGACAGACAGACACAGACAAATGTTGGAACATGAAAGGAGTAATTATGGCTGTTGGGTTTTGTATTTGTGTGGGCGTGTAATGGGCCTACGAAGAGAGTGGGAGAAGTGTTGTAGTTCTTCATCTTCTCGTTATTCGTTATTGTGGCCTACATGTTATGTTAAGCCAATTTGAAGCGTTGTATGAAGTGTGACCGTCTCTATGCAATAAGCTGGTGCTAGATATAGTCTTACTTCTAGGCATGCTCTGTGGATAATATAATGATATAGTGAAACTGATGATTGTGGTAAAGGAGTGATTAAAGCAGGAATAAAGGGCATTGAGACTGGGAAAGGTTATGATGGGAGGAGGAAAGAGTACGAGGAATGTATGTAGTATGGATCTCCATTTTGTCTGCTCTCTTTGGATGGTATGGTTGTACGGGTGCCATTGGTGGCTTGTGCTGTTAACATATCATTACATGCATTTCAATGTCTTGAAAGTAGTATGATGTTTGTTGGTGGTGCTGGGAATGTTGCAATTTGCAGTGCAAATTACTACATCTGTTTGAGGCCTGGGGATTATTGGTGGAGCATTTTAGCCTGTACAGAGTTTCCGATGCTTTATGGCTTTTTTCTAAGGGAGGGGAGAAAGGAGTGGATGGAAGGGTATTTTAATAGGCCATGATGTTAGTCTATGAATTTATGTATCTTTATTGATGGATTTATGAGCACCTGTATGTTTGTATGTGTGTGTGTAATTTGTGTGGCTGTAGTTGGTATTTATTTGTGTATTATTATAATGAATAAAATATTGCATGTCTTAAACTGTCAGCAGGACAAGAAGGTGACAAGTCTTGAGAGGAAGAGATGTGTTTGTCTGGGATACTGGGCTGTTGCGTGAGTCTTTGACTTGCATTTGTTGGAGTTGCTTGTGATTATTGGAATTGAAAGGAGCAGTGAAAGTTGGTTATATTTAGAGTTAAAATGAGTCCAGTACGATTATTCAGACTCCAAGTATAAGGCCTACTATGAGGCAAGTTCCAATGTTTCTAACTGATGGGCTCTGTTCATCCTAGCTGGCTTCAGGCATGTATTGTGTGTGAATGCATAAGGCTCATTTTCATTTGGCTTCTTTTTTGCATTTGTTAGAGTGCTGCACGATTTCCATAGGATTCTGATTGTCAATGTCAGTTATTATCTAATGGTTGCTATGGTTTTGTGTTTCTCCAACTTATTCTAAAGTTGGGAAAATTTCTTGGAAAATCCTAGACTTACCTATTAATGTACTTTATTATTATTATTATTATTATTATTATTGTTGTTGTTATTGTTATTATTATTATTATGTATGTGCATTGTGCTATTCACGTACAAACGTCGTATTCTTTTCAATTGTCATAATAATAATATAATAGTAATAATTATAATAATAATAATAATAAAATATTTGTGATGTAGTAGGTTTTTCTATCAACCAAGAATTACCAGGGATACACATTGTAAAATAATGAGTGATTTGACATTTTTCATATACAAGTGTACAGAACTTTAGTGTTACATTGTCCGTGAGGTGAAAGTGATTGAACTACTTTTGAGTTCAGGTTAAGTTGTTGTTTAATCTGAGAAGCCTAATACATATTTAAAAGTCACTTTTATGGGTTTTTAGTCTGTACAACTTGAAAGTGGCAAGTTAGAGTAGCTGGTACTTCCTCATAGTTACTACACAACTGAATCGCAGGTTTTGTTAGAACTCGCTAGCTACCGTTGAAGTAGTGGCTTCCATTGTTCTCCTACATGTGTATCTCAGGCCTGGCTAGAAAACATGCAAGAATGAAAGGTCAGCATTCCCATCAGAGTATGGGAATATATTTTTATTAAGTTACCAATTTATGTATGGTTTAAAAAAATTAATTTTTAAATTTAATGGTCTTTCTATTTATATATTTAGAAATTCATTATTTTATTTATTTGTTTTATTTTATTTATGTGTTTGTTTAATTTAAAAAAATTTTATTTCTGATTATTTATTTTATTTATTGCCTTGATGTTTTTGCCATTGCTAGCTAGTCAGGGTAGCAACAATTTGTGTTCTGTGTTGTATGTAGTAAAGTGGTAGTTAGGCAGGTACTCATGGTACTGAACTCCATCCTATCCTGAGAGAGAGAGATGGTGAGTGTGAGGACTGTCCAAGTGACACTGCCTACCTCACAGTGGTAGGTACATGGAAGCATGTGGCGTTCTAAGTGGATGTAGTCTATTTCTCAAGGGTGCTGGGCTTGTAGCTGAATGAGTGTCATGGCAACTAGCATGTGTATGTCTGTGTGTGTGTGTACAGCTAACAGAGATGTTCCAAGTATTTCTTCCTAGCTTCCTTGTATGAATATTCATGTCTGAAATAGGATACTAGACATGTTAAGTAGGGTAGCTGAAGGGGAAACCCCGAGCTGAAGTTGTCAAATTGAATGGTTTATATGTGGAGAGATATTTTTTTGGATATTTGCGGTGTGGTAAACAATCTGTTACTAAGATTAATATTTTACTTGCTGCACACACTTTTTTTTTCTTTCGGTTAGAGATTGGGCAAGAAAAAATGAAGCGGTCAAAACAACCCTTTCTAATCCCCTGTTCCATTCAACCATTCTTTCTTAACACACACATAGTAACCAACCTGTCATCCAGTTATAGGTTGATTAAACTCAAATTTTGGATATGTTGTCCTTTACTTAGATGTGCTTACACATAATGTCCCCTTGAAATCATGCAGTAAGTCTGATCAAAGATTCTTAAAATGCTGGTAATTTGCTGCGAAGTTCACTTCAAATCAGGTTCCTTTATCTTTCTGGTTTTGCAGTGTAAGCATTATAGTGCTCACATGATTGAGCAGAAGTCTGTTTGTGTGCTTGTTTGTTATCGTTGTTGTTGTTTAGTCTATCACTCATAGTATCTACTGCACCTTCTGATTGGATTTGGTTTATGTACATTATTTTTGTTATTATTTATGGGTTCTAATTTGGTGAAAAGCTGTAGAAAAGGGTAATATAAATCATAGTTCTTTTCTAGGTACGCACAAGCCCCAATATTAAGAAAAAGCTAACTAGCAGATGTTTTCTAAATAGCTGTACTCATTGGTCTACTATATTTTTATTGACTAATTAACTTAACAAATAAATAGCAGAGACCAACAACTAACAAATAGCCAACTGTCAGTAGTAAAAACAAACCCCTAACGCTGTATTGTTAACCACAGGTCCTATATTCTGGCAGACCATCTCAGGAGGTTGGACCCGCTTAATTTGTTTTGACACAAATATGCCAAAGAGTTGTAGCAATAAAAAAGTACATATGCGTGCATGTTGTGCTTCAAAGCTTATCGCAGTAAGAAAAAGCTGTGCCCTTCCCAGACCCCCCCACTCTTCCTCCCACTAGAAATCATCTGGTCAGCTTATGATGTCTTGGTGGAAAGAGGGGGAAATGTTGGTTTCTCAAGGTCCAACAGTAGCTAATTAGAAGTAGAAGTACAAGCATACATGTGGTGATCTGTAAATGGAGTATTTGTACTTCAAAATGTATTTAGCAAATGGATAGCAAGAAAACCAATTATACAGGTTCTGATCGTTGCCGTGATACATTACGTGCATGCGTGCATTTGAATATCAGATAGTGGTTGTGATGTCACTTCATGCTCTGTGTGGTTGCTTAAGGAATTGTGTGGTTGTCTGTCTATAACTAGGCTGACTTTATCAATGAGAGATGATACGTTTAATGTGTTGATGAATAGTATACTTTATGTATATAGTGGTCGTATACATAGTTGTTTTCACTCCTATTGAGGCATAATTTACACTTCTTGCAATTGATGTTGTTGTTTTTTGTTTTTGTTTTACCTGGCAACAATTGTACCTTTTTAATTAACTTTTACCACCTTCATCTTAGGTATGCACTAGAATGTCACAAGAAGGTTGTTTTTTGTTGTTGTTTTTTCCAGCAGTAGGTGCAACTTGCTGATACTTTATTTTTGCTCAAGTACACCTCATGGAAAGTAACACCAAAACAAAGTTATTTCATAAGATACATGTATTCTCTGTGTTTTACAGTGGTTTTTGTGGTATAAGATCTAGCTACCTCAATGTATGTATGTAAATATAGCAAGCTTCTTATCATGTACGTGTTGATCAGAATCTGATTCTACTAAAGGCAGGTTTAGTGTTCGGGTTCGCGTTTGTGTATTTGGTAAAGGTTTATGTTTGCATCTACTTCAACAAGGAATGTATGACAACAATAACAACAGCACACAAAAGCAAACAAAACAATTTACATGATACAAAAAATATATATATCTCTAACAAGCACCCTCTTTTTAAAGTGACCCCCGTGTTAATCAGCATTCTTTTTTCCTCTGGCCAAATCTTGATTGGAATCTAGAGTATGTACCGTATTGTTGAAAGTGGCTATTAGTTATTTCCAACTAAGTTGTGGCTGGTCCTGCCTGTTAAATTGATATGTTGTTGTCTTTGTTTGCTTACACTTGTACCTGTCTGTACATTCATTATTCTGAGTGTTGTTACAATGTTTACACCAAATAATTAATCAAAACAGTGACAAGAATAGCAAGTGAATGACTACTAAAATTAGAGAAGTAATAAATACATAAAATATTTGTGCTATTACTTCAGATATTTTATATATGAACTCAAAAACACTTCATCTTATATACAATTGTTTTTTTATTAGTCAATTCTCTTTTATTACTGATATATTTGCTGTCTTTCAGTAACTTAGAACACTGTCAACGTATGTGTGGAGAAATTATTTCTACCTTATTACTTGGATGAAACTAGGCATATACTTATTCTCTCGTTCTCATTTGTTTTGTTTTCTCTTCTGGTACATTTCTATTATTTATTTATTTATTTATTTATTTTTTGGATCAGGGTAGGTTTTGCTGACTTTGCTGAAAGTTAGTTTTATTGGTAGTGGAAGTTCATTTCTAGTTTGTAAATATTATTAATTATTAATTTGAAAATTCTTCTGTGACTAGGTATAGACATTAGTTCCATATATTTTGTATTTCACTAGTCATGAAATATTTTACAAAATACACGAATGTTTCAACCATTTTACAATGGTCATCATCAGTGTGTGGATGGGATGATAATAATGTAAAATGATTAAAACATTTGTTTAGTTTGTAAATTATTTTATGACTAGTGAAATACAAAATTTATAGAACTAGTTTCCCACTCCATTCTGAGGTACTTGGAATCAGGCTATAGTCAGTGATATCCTTCCACTCATTATCTAAGACTACATAGATAGACCACCAGTAAAACTCCTGGTAGCTCTTTTGTCTATCTCTCATCCATGAAACTGTCGTTCTCTAACGTAAGCTCACTGTCTGCTCTTATCCAGGTATTAATTGTGTGCGAACAGACTGGCTGGAAGAAATGGGGTTTTGTGTACAGGAAGGTGGGTGGTGGCTAATGTGATGAGTCGCCTTCCACCTACATATATCTGTGATGTGTGCATTTGTGGTATGCCATATTGGATGTCCCCCTGTTTGCTTTAATTACAATGTTCTTTCAGCACAAATGGTGGAGCTAGTCTAGCAATATATTATTAGAAACAAGGAGGACAATTACTAACTACACACAACGGAAGGTATGGAGGACAGACAATATAAATCTTTTATATGGTCACTTTAGTAGAGTTTATGTATACAGTAGCCATGTATGTTATATTTTATCTGTAGTCACGTGGATTCAGTGATTCAGCACTTAAATATTGTTGCATTCAATTGTTTAGGAGCTTGTAGTACTATATCCGCAGGATCTTTTAGGGGGCAGGGTTGGAATTCAAA
>WLWD01002991.1_pt1:0-15000 | contig 30077 bp, 24 predicted proteins | sample 6712731 | NCBI WGS metagenome assembly WLWD01 (sample SAMN12718690, study PRJNA576275) | sponge metagenome | isolation source: marine sponge | host: Mycale hentscheli | place: New Zealand: South Island, Marlborough, Capsize Point | collected 2014-11-01
AAGGATGCTGGACTCTCCTGTACCACTCTGTGCTATTGTAAGGATGCTGGACTCTCCTGTACCACTCTGTGCTATTGTAAGGATGCTGGACTCTCCTGTACCACTCTGTGCTATTGTAAGGATGCTGGACTCTCCTGTACCACTCTGTGCTATTGTAAGGATGCTGGACTCTCCTGTACCACTCTGTGCTATTGTAAGGATGCTGGACTCTCCTGTACCACTCTGTGCTATTGTAAGGATGCTGGACTCTCCTGTACCACTCTGTGCTATTGTAAGGATGCTGGACTCTCCTGTACCACTCTGTGCTATTGTAAGGATGCTGGACTCTCCTGTACCACTCTGTGCTATTGTAAGGATGCTGGACTCTCCTGTACCACTCTGTGCTATTGTAAGGATGCGGACTCTCCTGTACCACTCTGTGCTATTGTAAGGATGCTGGACTCTCCTGTACCACTCTGTGCTATTGTAAGTATTGTCTGGACTCTCTCTCTGTACCACTCTGTGCTATTGTAAGGATGCTGGACTCTCCTGTACCACTCTGTGCTATTGTAAGGATGCTGGACTCTCCTGTACCACTCTGTGCTATTGTAAGGATGCTGGACTCTCCTGTACCACTCTGTGCTATTGTGGTGGATCATGCGAAAACTGACATCAAACAATTCATTTTATGTAGTTTACTCAGTCATTTTTCCCTTTTAGCAATAAGCCTGTATTTATACTGACAATTTTAGAAGAAAAAAAATCATGGTTTCTATTTTTGCTGTATTGCACGAAAATTTAAAATGTTTACAGAGATCGCATTGTATTTTCATTACTAATAAATATTTAGGTCCCATAACTAGACTCAGGGAGGAGATTCAGAGAGCACCCCTTCTAACTATGTTTTATATGTTATTACCTAATTATGTACCAAATTTCAGGCTTTGTACCAGCAGGTAACTATATGTTTCACCTATTTTACTAATCGCTTCAGTTGGCTTCCTAGCTGTCTGTTTCGTATTAGTAGTATTTTTAGCACATTGGCAAACCCCTGTGGTGAAGTCTTCCGGCAGGGAGCAGATAATTATCTTACTCTTTGGAATCACCTTTAGCTATGCATCTGCATTCTTTCATGTGTCACCACCTCTGCCAATAGTCTGTGGCTTCCAAAGATGGACGTTTTGGACATCCTTTTCAGTAATGTTTGGAGCTCTTCTAGTGAAAGTCATTAGAGTTGCTCAAATATTCTCAAAAAAGTCATCCATAACTAGACCAAAGTTCATCGAACCTCACTATCAAGTTATTTTCACCTGTGTTATAGTCATACAATGATTGATATTAGTGATATCAACTTCTGTGAATCAGCCTGCTGTGCTGGAAGAGCTGGATGCAACAACACCCAACACACTTCCTACTCTGGTAGTAACTTGCCTGACTGAAAACATTGGCTTCCTTGTGGTGTCGTTGGCTTATCAATCCTTGCTCGTCTGTCTCTGCACAATCATTGGAGCCATGAGCTTCAAATATCCCGCAAACTTTAATGAAGCTAAGTGTATTGCGCTATGCTCCATGACAATCATGGTCATCTGGATTGCCTTCATTATCACGTTCTTTGCCACTGGAAGTGCCAAGGAGCTCCAGAACATCGCCTTATCACTAGCAGTAGTGATGTCGGGCTATGCTGTCTTGCTGTCTATGTTTGGACCAAAAATGTACATAATTCTTGTCAGACCTGCTCAGAATACATCATCTCGTTCCCACCACATGTCCATGGAACCTGACCGGAATACTATACTTTGGCAACAGATCAAAGGACATGTATGAAGCCTACCACAAGCACAACAGTGCGTATTTGCCAACTTGCACGAATTGTTACTATAATGACATATTCACACGAAATGAGTGTGTTGCATGTAATTACAAGTCTTCCTAAGATGGAAGTTTCTAAAAGCCAGCTGTATAAACTTGAGAGGTCCTCAACTGTTTTTTTTTTTTTTTTGCTGGTTCCATGTGAGTTTGAAAAGAAATATTTTTCCATGTTACGGCTAATTTGTGTGGATGGGTGCCAACTCCATAACCACAATTGCATATAAGAGACTGTCATGTCTTACCAAATAAACGGTAAAAGTAACTAGAACCACAGTCTTGTCTATTAAGAATGTGTTGATTTCTCCACAGCTGGCTGGAAAAATGGAAGACAACTTAAAAGACTACAGATAAATGAAGAACCAGGCAGTGTAGATAAATGAAGAACCAGGCAGTGTAGATATGCAACAGTTTCATGTATAGATAGAAAGAGCTCCACAAATTGTTGCTGTACTGTAATGTGTTTTGTATAAAAAGAAAGATATATGGAATGTGGATGAAATTGGGCTGAAAGCACTGCCCAAAGGATTTGGAGTGAAGGATACACAGTGTAGAGCTAAGATTTACTGTAATGTGTGTTGTATCTGCATGTGGGAATAAATAAAAGCCTGTAGTGATTTGGAAGCATGACAAGCCTAGGAGTCTAAAGCAGTTAAACACACACACACACAATTACCTGTTGATTATTACAGCCAAAAATCTTGGATGGGAGGGGAGATTATGAAATGTTTTTAACTAAACTCTTGACTTAAATATCCGCCGTGCTCGCAATAGTAAAAATGACCGCTAACTTAGCTTGCGTGGGTAATTCAAAGCTTCCAGCCCACCAATTGATAAAACTAACCGAGGCCCCGCCCCCGCTATAAGTTGTAAAGAGCGCAGCTGTTTGATATTGTATTTCTTGGCTTACTTTATCAGTATTGTTTCTCCCTAGAGCAGACACTGGCTCCCAGATTGTATCCAAGCTTTGACAGGTAAATAATACCTCACTAATGACTCCATTATTTTAATTTTTTATTCTTGTGCAAAACTTCTTCCTGATATATCACTCATGATTTTTTTATTTTACAGTATTGTGATGACCAGTGATAATTTTTATGAATGTATATAATATAATGATACTTATTTTATATAAAAAATATTTTGAAATAGCCAGCTGAATATTTTGTGATGTAGCTAGCTAAGTAAGGATGAATAAACAAATGAAGTGAATAGCTAAGTACAGAAAACTGTACACAAACTGAAACTGTAGAGTTTTCCAGCAGCAAAAATGGTTCACTAATCTATTATAGGTACATACACACACTGAATATGCATCTAGCTAGCTTGATAAAAGGCTTCCCTTACCTGACCATGCCGAGAAAAACACTAATCTCCTCACACTCATTTCAGTAGGGCTTATCATCAAGAAGGAGAGGCCAGAAAACTGGTTTGCTAACCGGTAGGCGCCCGAAAGTTTAATAGAGAGCACCTGGCTTTCCCGCGGGAATCAATTGAATCTGTTGTGGGTGTGGTTTGAATGCAATCAAGTCTCTGCCAAAAGATCGCGTGGAGTCCTGGAGTCTATTTTGTGTTACTTCTCAGAAACTATGTAGAAATGACTACAAACTTCGTACATAGGCTGACTATGACCTTAACTACAAAATGTTCGTTGCAATTTTTTTTTGAAAGAAAAAAATTCGGGCGCACTGCCGCGAGGATCAAATGAGCACAATCAACTAGACAAAACTAAGCAGAATTGAGAAAAAGTACAACGAAGGTTTTGAAGACAATCAACAAATGTAGCAATAGACGAAGAATGGGATCGTCAGCGACGGCACCCGCGGAGGAGTTGTGGATTATATACTTGAGGCTGAGGAGCTCGTAACTTGAACGAAACAGGCTCCCAAGGCCCGTTCTTTTTATTTAGTTAGTCCATTAGCAGTACTCTTTAGGATCCACCCTTAGTTGGAGCTCTACCAACACCAAGAAAAAAGTTAGTAATCCCTAGCAACCAAAATCCAATTATTGTGAATATTTGCGTGGGCGTTGTCGGTTCAGTGAATGCTCCACAGTTTACTCATCAACTCATATAACCCATCAACTTCAGAGAATGGATCCTCATCAAGTTGGCTACTAACAGGCAAGCTGAATCAGAAATTTCAGCCTTAGCATAACATTTCTGAATTGTAAATTCCTTCACCTCTGACCATGCAAGAGCCACCATCTTATTGCAACTAGAGCATGGAGAAGCTTGCTCAATGGAAGAATACATCAATGGAGAATGTGATATCCCAGTATGCAGCTACAGCTTTGGTTCATCTGACGAATGGGGGGGGGGGAGAGTTCCTTCAATCACTACATGAAATGCAGTCGATGAAGTTGGAAATGATGGCAGTGAAGACGAAGATGACAAAATGGAAGAACAGGATATTACTTAGACAATACAATGAAGATGTGAATATCTGGAAGTCCAGCGATTATTGGAAAGTAAAGGAAACCTTTCACTCCATATTTTGTGGCTCAGCAGTTGACTCGTTAATTTAAAATTATTGCTATCCCAAAAACACCACATGATTATTTACAATAGACACGTTCACCCCACACATGTCAACATGTTGAACAGTCAGTGGTCACATACACACTTGATAGCATAAGTAATCAGTAGCAACAGTACAACAGTCTACCACACCTTACCATAGTAAATATAACAGCCTCTCTTCACCATCACTTGACTCATCAGAAAAGCTCTCAGAATATGAAATCACTGGCTGGACTAGGAATTGCTGTTAGTGTCTCTGGTAATATGTCTGCCCCACTCTCCTTCGAGGCTCAAACTTACCAAGATCTTCAGAAAATACAATAGACATTATACCTGAAATGAATGTCGCTTACCCTTTACACAGTAAAAAAAAAAAAACGGATCTTAAAGGATAGGCCTCCTACTATCACACTGAGCTCAGGTACACCATTGTCAGATCTCTTCTTATAAAACAGCAGATTTAAGTGGCAGAAGTATGAGAACCACGCCTAACTCATTCACTTAATATACACTGCTTTTGACGTTCAAATTTCTCCCGCACTCGTCATAAATCATATCTATACTTTATCACCGCCCGAGATGCAATGGCTACAGTTTAAAAATTTCCTATTTCTAACTGCGGGACAGACTTCATCCAGGAAAGGCATTCACTCCAACACATCTTGACTTAGGCAGGACAGTCACAAACTAGATGATTGATCCAGCAGCTGCTTGAATTCTACCGTGAGTGCGCACGCACTAATCTTGTGATGTCACTGCTATGTAGTACTTGGGAGAAGGGCTTCTGCAAACACCACCATTGAGCAGATAACAGCAGCTCTTGCATAAAAACTGTTCATTTCACTTAAATTCAATGCATGGCTTTCATATTCATATATGTTTAAATTTAGCTATGTTCTATCAAGTTTTATAGGGACTCGATTCAGAATTGCAAATTTTTAAGCTTAAACTCCTTTCTTATTTCTCTATTATATAAAAAAATTGAAAGCTAATTAAACTGTCTTATGCCATCAAACAGGTTCACTGAAACTTTATGTAGTACAAAGATCTTTTAGACTTTTTATGGTAGGAGTTCACACAGCCATAATCAGAGATTGAACCTCACAACTATTTTAAACTGACAATATTATATGAACATTAATACACTTGTGTATAAAATTTTATATGTCTAACTTTCACACAACTGTATCTGTAGACAAAACATGTTTCATGAAGACCCAACTGTTTACTCTTCAACTAGATGCACTGTGCTTAGTAGTGGTAGTGTGGTTTTGCTATGAATATAATTACATCACATGACCCTCTCTACTGACAGTACTGTGGGTGGAGTTAGTCCCTTGTATATTGTGTTGATAGATCTAGTGTGTCTGATCACAACCTGAGGTAGTAGCTGTAGAAATCCAACATGGCTGAAGAGATAGTTCATGAGGGGAAGAGTTTGGAGCAGTTAGAGCAAGAGATCACTTGTGCTGTCTGTCAGGAACACTACACAAAGCCTAAGGTCCTCCCTTGTCTCCACTACTACTGCAAAGAGTGCATCCTCAAACTGGCCAGAAGGACAGCCTCCAACCAACCTTTCTCTTGTCCAGAGTGTCGCCAGAAGACCAGCCTTCCAGAGGGAGGTGTGGAGGAACTCAAAACAGCTTTCTTTGTCAACCGCTTCCAATCCCACTTGTCTGTGATGAAGCGAGTCCATGGCAAGGTAGAGGTGAAGTGTGAGGAGTGCACAGACTCTGGAAACAAAGCTCAAGCATTCTGTCGCCAATGTGCCATGTTTATCTGCAAGGAATGCGCAAGACAGCACAAGAGAATGAAGTCCTTTGCTTCTCACCAAGTTGTCTCTCTTGAAGACCTCAGACAAGGCACAGCTAGAGAGATAGCTGTGAAGGAGCCTCCCACTAAGAAGTGTCTCACTCATGAGGAGCCCCTCGCTATCTACTGTTTTGATTGCAAGTCTCTTATATGTCTTCACTGCACAGTGACAGTTCATAAGGAACACAAGTTCGAGTTCAGCAAGGTGGCAGCTCCAGACACCAAGAAGAAGCTTCTGGAGAATCTGAGTCCCTTGAGAGCAGCAGCAGTGGCCTTATCAGGAGCTGTTACAGACATCCAGACTACCAAGCAGGAGGTAGAGGCCCAGGGCAACTCTGTAGCTAACACCATCCACACCTCCTTCAATCAGCTCCAACTCCTCTTGGACAAACACAAGCAACAGCTACTCCACCAAGCAGCAAATCAAGTTCAAGACAAGATAGACAAGCTTACAGCTCAGGAGAAGAGCTTGTCTGTAGCTACTGCAGAGGTCCAGAGTATCGTAGACTACACTGAGAGATTTGTAGGCCATTGTTCAGACAACGAGGTAATGAGCATGCACACTGAGATCAGGAGGAGAATACAGCAAGAGGTAGGAGAACACAGCAAGTCAGGGAGGTGCTTGGAGCCAGTGGAGGAGGCAGACGTGGGGGTAGAGGTGAGGTGCGATGAGGCACTACAGGAGCTCTGTCAGTCCAAGGCCAAGATCACTCGACTAGCTCTAGACCCAGCGCAGTGTATAGTGAGGGGTGAGGGGACACACACAGCAGAGGTCAACCAAACAGCCGAGGTTACCTTGACTACTAAACTAACTGACAAGAAGACGACTAGACTTAGAGCTGTAGTAGTCAGTGAGTTGAAGTCTCTGTATGATGAATCAGTCGTCAAGTGTGAGGTGGACCTATCAGGACCTGGGGAATATCGTATCCAGTACACACCCACTGTGCGTGGACGTCATGAACTAACTGTGTCAGTAGACGGGCAGCAAGTAGCAGGTAGTCCCTTCCTTGTGTCTGTCTCCATCTCTCCTACTCTACTAGGCAAGCCTGGTAAAGTGTGGAAAGGAATACAATATCCTACTGGCATCACAACTAATTCTGTAGGTGAAGTTATTGTAGCTGAATATTACACAGACATTGTGAAGATAGACAAGGAGGGGAAGAAGACAGTACTTGTGGAACATTCCAAATCTAAAATAAATAAGTTGTCTTCTATTGCTACAGATACAGAAGACAATGTTTACTGCACTAGTGGAGACAGTAATAAGATCCTGCGATGTGACAAGAATGGAGGCAATGTTCAGGTGCATGAGGTCCAACAGGTGAAAGGTCCAGGATACGAGGGAGTGGCAGTAGTAGGAGATGAAGTGATGGTTTGTGAGCGTAACGATAGAGGTACTATTCTAGTATATGACAGAGAAGTCAAGTATGTGAGGCGTATTGAACAAGATGGTATGGGAGCGTTCTTCAACATATCTGCAGACCCACAAGGCAACCTCTATGTCACTGACTATGCTAATGATTGTATCCGAGTCTTCAGTAATGACGGTGTCTTACTACGATCCTTTGGCTGTGATGATGGTGGAGTGAAGAAACTAAACAAGCCTGGTGGTGTGTGTGTATCTGGTCAGTATGTGTATGTCACTAACTGCGGTGGTAATAATGTGTCAGTATTTACTACAGAAGGAGATCATGTCACATCATTTGGTCAGCGTAGTGATGAGGAAGGTGAATTCAAGGGTCCTCGTAGTATATGTGTAGATGTTGATAACTTTATATATGTGGCTGATTTAGGGAACCGCAGAGTTCAACGTTTCTAATGAGTTTTATGTCACTTTGTTTAAAATAATGTTGGACTTTTTATATTTTGTTGAAAAAGTATTGGTATAATTTGGAGTAGAGCAAGTGATGAGCTAGTTACTGGATTTGCGGGAACAGAAGCTAATGCACTAGAGAAGTGGACATCTCATAGAGTCTCACAGGATTGGTCTGTCTAGTTTCAGTAGAACAGGTTCCACACCTGGCTCTGTCTGACCTGGTAATTGGTATAACACAGAACTTCAAACAGAAACAACCCTTTACCTGACAAGACCAACTAGACACATTCTTGCAGTAAGCCACACCCACACCCCTGCATTGGGAATGTTAGATGCAAACTAAATACACATTAGAGCCCCAGTAGCAAGTAAGTGAGTTATCTTGTGACTTGCCACCAGATAGTATCTGTAATACTCTTATTGTTGAGAGTCTTGACATTTAATCTGTAATACTCTTATTGTTGAGTCTTGACATTTAATTAAGGATTGCTAAGTAATGAAAGTTCCTAAGGAGCAGTATGGTAAAGGGTAATAGATAACACACACACTGTGTACCCTATTGGATGATGACAACATATTTGATGATCACTTACCAGATGTGATGTATCAATCTCTCCTTGCACCAACACAATACCTGTTGCCAGAATAATCCATATACATTAGTGGCACGTGCACTAAATAAGCGGGTGTGGCTAACCTTTGCCCTGCATAAGTTCTGTGAAGTAGGTCATAGTAAAGGCAATTGGAGTGTTGTCTTGGTAACGCTACAAAACAAATAGATTGAGATGCCACTAAGTGAGTCACATTAGAAGAAACATTAGAAGAGGGGGAGGAGGGGGAGGGCTACGGAGACAGAAGAGGACAGACCTTCACAGTGAGGTCTTACACACTTAGTGAAGTTTATTTTCTATCCTATTAGTGGTGGTGGTAAGTTACTTTGGTTAATGCGCTGTTTGTCATAGCTATACGCCTTGCGTAACAGATTTGTTCTTACTTGAAAATCCATTGTCCAATAGTCAAGTCACTAAGTAAATACAATACGATGCTTTATCTACTAGAACTCTGATACAATAGAGCATTTTCAACGGAGTGTACTTTGGAAAGGCAGCCTGATAAGCAGAATCCTTCGGTTTAGCGATCCTTACCCGGAAATTTGATTGCTTACCCCTAGAAAATCAATTGCCATCGCGAAGAGAATACAATGTAAGGCTTGTGCTGGTATATTCAATCAGTGATCAAATGAATATGTGTGTGTGTGTGTGTGTGTGTGTGTGTGTGTGTGTGTGTGTACAAGTGTTGTGTGTTACTAAAGAAATAGCACAATAAATTAAACAAAAACATTCAACTAACAAAGAAATACAACAGCTAGCATTCAAATTAGAATTTCAGTCAGACCAGCTCACTTGCCATATGTGCTGTACCACTTCACATCACTAGTGTACTGGCTATTCTAATCAGCCATCAATACAGCTCGAGCAATGAAAACAGTAGACGTAAACGCAATCTTCAACAGAGAAGCTAAACAAGCCAGAGACACTCACTGGTATATATTTTCAACTCGAAATTCCACTCCCAGCACTCTGTGTGGGTGGCTGTAAGAAATCATTTGCTCACGTGATTACAACGTGACGTTACCCATTATAGCTAATACCTGTGGAGCTGACAGCTTCACATTTTCTCAATAATAAGCCCAAGATTAAAAAAAGTAGCACAATAAGTAATAGTTAGAGCACGGGTTTGAGTGCACTGGTTGATTTAATGCATGGCAGCCCGAGGGCCACAGGCCCAAGGACTTTGTGCATTAAATCGGCCAGTGCACGAGACGCCCGTGCTTTAACTAATGTAGATTACGTTGCCCATGCTCTATTCCATTGTTGCTACTGTAGCCATTTTCAGTAGCTAAACGAATGGCTGAAGAAACGGTAACAACGGTTAGTATTCCAGTAAATGCTCCTACTGTACCTCTATCTTTTATTTCGGAAAGAGACGAAAAGCGACCAACATCTCTGTCCATGGTAGACCCAACAATTGTCTATATTAATGCACACTTACTGATTTCATGCACATAGCAACAATATAGCAACGTGATCTAAAGGTCTTAAATCATTGTTCTGAGTAAGTTCATACCTAAATCAATGGTTAATTGTTAGTAATAGCCAAAATCAGAGGTCACACAGACAGACAGACAGACAGACAGACAGGACGACTACTATAACCCCCTCGTGTATGTGTGCTGAGGGTTTATCAACTGCACTATAAGAATTCAGTCTGAATATTGAGCAGTGCCACACCTTACCTGATAGTTGATGAGAGAGGTGAAATGACATCGCTGATCCGTGAATTGAGAATACCACATCTCATAGCCATCGCCTCGGGGCAACGCGTACATAAACTAACACATGTACATACACACATGCTGGAATACCACATCTCATAGCCTCGGGGCAATGCGTACATAAACTAACACATGTACATACACACATGCTGGAATACCACATCTCATAGCCATAGCCTCGGGGCAACGCATACATAAACTAACACATGTACATACACACATGCTAGAATACCACATCTCATAGCCATCGCCTCGGGGCAACGCATGCATAAACTAACACATGTACATACACACATGCTGGAATACCACATCTCATAGCCATAGCCTCGGGGCAACGCATACACAAACTAACACATGTATATACACACATGCTGGAATACCACATCTCATAGCCATCGCCTCGGGGTAACACATAAACAAACTAACACATGTACATACACATGCTGGAATTATCATTCCAATCAGTTGTCATCTTACTCTGGGACAGTGAGTGGCCTTGGTCTGGAATTCTGTGTACTTATCACTCTACAGAGAGAACAACATACCATCACATGATCTATATAATGGTCATGTGACCATCACATGATCTATGTTACTCACTGGCATAACAGAACACACAGAATCTTTAGTCTTGTGGTACTCTACCCAGATCTATAACAGACAAACATAATCCAGATATTATACATTATAACTAGTGGTGTGCTTGAGCACAAATGGCGAGCGAGCCTTAAACTACACTATTGTTAAAAGATTGATTTTAAATACTAACACTCAAGCTACTAAAATAAAGTCGAGTTTTTTAATTACGTATATACGGTAAAGGGGATTAAATGCCATAGTAACCGCCCCCCGCAACTGTTTGAATTGAAAAAAAGCAACAAAATCAAGTCACGTTATTTTAACATTTTGTTTGTGATATTCTTAGTAGTGGCTGTAACACACAATACTTTCACACAACTGGACATACCTACGCAAGACTTACCTTCGTGGTTAGTCTAGTGGACAATGAATTTTCAAGTAAATATTGTTGCGTAGGGCTTATAACTGTGACAAATAGCGTATTAACTTACCACCGCCACTAACTCAAATAGAAATGGAACTCCCATAAGTTTTTGAGTTTTAACTGCACCTGCAAAAGAATTCAATTTGGACGGGGTTGAACACAGAGCGAACACAAAAATACGTGAGGGTCAAAGTACAGAATGACATACGTATGTCCACACATAACAAATATCCCCGATTTTCAATTGTGTTACCCCTGACAGTGTCTCGCTCGCTCGCCAATAACAATAGCGGATTTCTTTGTTTACATGCAGCCAGTATAAAACCTAGCCTGACATTTCAACTTCTCCCTGAAGCCTCCTCAGGATCACTAACATCCAACTCTACATGACAGTAAACAACAGTAGAGGATTGGTGGAGCATGCTTCATCACCACGGAGAGTTCAACCTTAAAGACCTCTGAGGAGAACACAGGCAAGAAGTCGAAATATCGAGTTATGCATAAATATATACTTGAACCATTTTACGTTCAAACGGTCCAATCAGATTGCTCACTTAGCAGTCAATATATTTCATACCCACCTCCTAGGAGGTGAGTGAACAGTCTAATCAAAATTAGTTTTTAGCATTTTCCTACAGCCTCGAGTCACGGTATAAATCGGTTGCTCTCTCCGTACAGGATTGACACTATCCTCTGTCGTGTAAACCCCTTACCTACCTCCACGTTGTGGTGTCACTGGTACATTTATTTGGCAATGATACAGAGAACGTAGGATTTCAACACGTGCAGTGAATTCATCTAATGCAAGTAATGCAAGAGGTCCAGTAATACCATCTGCTACTCATGCTACCATCTGCTACTCATGCTACCATCTGCTACTCATGCTGGACTCTCCAACTGCATTGACTATAGTATTTGGTGAAGGGCTACACAAATCCAGATTATGGTTGAAGATGGGTGTGGCTATAAAGTGGGTGTGTCACTACACAGTATTACGATGGAAAGCTATTAAAAAATGGAGGATGAGTCATACAAGCTCGTCTCAGCATGGTAAATGAACTAACTCCGCCCCCTCCCCTCCCCCGTCCCCTCTCCCACAGTCTACCTGAGATATCTCGCCTGCTTGCTTGTCCTCCAGGAGCTCCAGCTTCATCACAGAGTTCAAGTCCTATTAACAAAGTGACACGCCCACTAGAGAGTGACATCGTGTAATCCCGTGTTACACACACTAACTTAGACTTAGTCTCACATACCGGTGCTTTATAATAACTAGCGGTTGGCTGCTTCTGTTGATGAATGGGGGGCGTGGCTTCATCTGCGGACACTCCTCGGGACTTAAACTTATCCAGAAATTCCTCAGAAGCTGGTCTAAAATTTACCACCAAACACTTTATAGTAGCAATAGATGGTGAAATGATTCCATTTTACCCAACTCCATCCTAAGGTCATAGGTCACACACATTATACTTGATCAATGCTTCACTGACTACTAAGCACTGTTGGTTGTTTAGACTGGCTGTTACTATGGTTTCTAATTTTCTAGAAGCTAATGTTATGACTCCACAAACTGACAAGTCAGGCAATCACTATTTTGAGGGGCTACATAACATTATGTACCACGCCCACCAGAGTGTAACCACGCCCACCAGAGTGTAACCTCACCATCTACACATTCACTTGCCTAACAATGTCAAATTTACTGGAGGTGGTTGGAGCAGTTATGGCGTCACTAACAATTAACAAGGGGCATGGTGTCAATATGTTACAGCTTGAGCAATTTCAATCCATGGACTTCCAGCAGCTGTACTGATCTAGTGTCGCTGACCCTTTACCAACAGCCATACTGATAATGATAATCTAGTGTCGCTGACCCTTTACCAACAGCCGTACTGATAATGATAATCTAGTGTCGCTGACCCTTTACCTCTATAAATAACTGAACAAGCGAGAGAAAGGTCCGGTATAGGAGTGTACATGGTTTGTTTTTAAGACTAAATTTTATTGACTACAAGCACAGTAACTCACGGCAATATGACTACCATAGATGACCCATACCTGTCATCACAGGGATGAAATATCGGTCTATGAGTTTTGTTTTGGAAGTGGGGAAGACTTACAAGTGTCAAAGAAAATTAGCTTCCTTAGGACCTAGAGAAAGCGTTTAGTCTAATGGGGTTGAAATTTTTCAAAAGGAGTTAGGGTACTACCTATTTAAAACTGGCAGCTAGAACAAGTTGCATGTATTACTGTTACCAGACCCTTTCAGTTGCATAAAGAGGTAAAGGGTTGACAACATGGACTACCATATTGGAGCAGCCATAAATCTGATCACTACATAAACACCAACTTGCCTGACATGCCTACAAATGAGTATCACTAGCTATACACTTGTGCTGAGTTAGCACATACACTCAACTCATTGGAGACTGGCCGGCATATCTGGTTCAACATACTATACACGTATTCCAGAGGAGAATCTAACTGATTTCAACAAATGTTGATAGAGTGATAAAACCTTACCACTTCTATTCAGCTATCTCTCTTGGACATACCCTTGAACTTGCTCTAGCTTCTTCTTGTATTTGTCATAATACGGATTTTCCAGGACAGAGTCCCTTGCCTTGTGGGAGCTTACAGAGAGCAGTCTTCTGAATCTAGTTGCATTGTACAGCAAGACTTGGCTTCTCCTCAGGCACCAACTCATCTGTGACTCGCAAACTATTCCACAGGCGCACTATTATCTACCGCTTCTTCTTCTAAGACCGCCACGACGGATATAATTGCGCGTGCTGATTCATTAAAGGTAAAAGATCGTCAACAAGCATTTCGCCGCAAATCTAAGCCTGCCACCCACAGATGAGCCCCACCCCTTATCCAAGACAGCAGCTGCCATGGAGAGCTACAATATGGTGTCCAGGGCTACGAGTACTGAGACGGAAGAAGAGGTAAGAGATAAGAGCATCTAGTTATAGCTGTGTGTAACGCCGCCACTACGTTCAGTGGGACCTATTTAATTATGAGTGTAATTCTCCAGGAAGCCAAGAAATGGTGCAATCGGATGCTGACCGCTGGTAGTCATGGAGACTTGTTAGTGATCGACCTTGGCTCTGATCTAGCTGATGGAACGTTGCTCATCAAAATCCTGCAAGTGGCAAGTAAGTATGAGAGGAAGAGGCTTGCTATCCCAGAGCCCCACCCCCCACCCTCCAGTGGCAAGTAAGTATGAGAGGAAGAGGCTTGCTATCCCAGAGCCCCACCCTCCACCCTCCAGTGGCAAGTAAGTATGAGAGGAAGAGGCTTGCTATCCCAGAGCCCCACCCCCCGCCCTCCAGTGGCAAGTAAGTATGAGAGGAAGAGGCTTGCTATCCCAGAGCCCCACCCCCCGCCCTCCAGTGGCAAGTAAGTATGAGAGGAAGAGGCTTGCTATCCCAGAGCCCCACCCCCCACCCTCCACAAGTAAGTATGAGAGGAAGAGGCTTGCTATCCCAGAGCCCCACCCCCCGCCCTCCTAAAGTAAGTATGAGAGGAAGAGGCTTGCTATCCCAGAGCCCCACCCCCCGCCCTCCAGTGGCAAGTAAGTATGAGAGGAAGAGGCTTGCTATCCCAGAGCCCCACCCCCCACCCTCCACCTAAGGACTTACCCCCTAAAGTGCTGTGTTTTCAGTGGT
>WLWD01002991.1_pt1:20000-30077 | contig 30077 bp, 24 predicted proteins | sample 6712731 | NCBI WGS metagenome assembly WLWD01 (sample SAMN12718690, study PRJNA576275) | sponge metagenome | isolation source: marine sponge | host: Mycale hentscheli | place: New Zealand: South Island, Marlborough, Capsize Point | collected 2014-11-01
TCGCACCTCACTGCACAGCTTGCAACCACGGAAACGAGCGCCCTCGGTGATGAGGCTGGACAGTGCAGCCAGCGATCAAGTCACGCAGCAGATGAACGTCCTGGAGGAGAAGATGGAGTTACTGGCCAGACAGTTCTTGTATGAGAGACAAGACATGTTCAAACAGATCATGAGAACTTGTAAGTAGCAGGAGGAGAGGAGGGGCGTGGCTGTAGTAGCAGGAGGAGAGGAGGGGCGTGGCTGTAGAGGGGCGTGGCTGTAGTTGAGCTATAGCTATGCTAGTGTGTGGTTGTGATTTCAGTTGATCAGACATTGAGATATGCCCCGTAGCTAGTGCACATATTCAGACATTGAGATATGCCCCGTAGCTAGTGCACATATTCAGACATTGAGATATGCCCCGTAGCTAGTGCATATATTCAGACATTGAGATATGCCCCATAGCTAGTGCACATATTCAGACATTGAGATATGCCCCGTAGCTAGTGCATATATTCAGACATTGAGATATGCCCCGTAGCTAGTGCATATATTCAGACATTGAGATATGCCCCGTAGCTAGTGCATATATTCAGACATTGAGATATGCCCCGTAGCTAGTGCACATAATCAGACATTGAGATATGCCCCGTAGCTAGTGCATATATTCAGACATTGAGATATGCCCCGTAGCTAGTGCACATAATCAGACATTGAGATATGCCCCGTAGCTAGTGCATATATTCAGACATTGAGATATGCCCCATAGCTAGTGCACATATTCAGACATTGAGATATGCCCCGTAGCTAGTGCATATATTCAGACATTGAGATATGCCCCATAGCTAGTGCACATATTCAGACATTGAGATATGCCCCATAGCTAGTGCACATATTCAGACATTGAGATATGCCCCGTAGCTAGTGCACATATTCAGACATTGAGATATGCCCCGTAGCTAGTGCACATATTCAGACATTGAGATATGCCCCGTAGCTAGTGCACATATTCAGACATTGAGATATGCCCCGTAGCTAGTGCACATATTCAGACATTGAGATATGCCCCATAGCTAGTGCATATATTCAGACATTGAGATATGCCCCATAGCTAGTGCATATATTCAGACATTGAGATATGCCCATAGCTAGTGCATATATTCAGACATTGAGATATGCCCCATAGCTAGTGCACATATTCAGACATTGAGATATGCCCCATAGCTAGTGCACATATTCAGACATTGAGATATGCCCCGTAGCTAGTGCATATATTCAGACATTGAGATTTGCCCCGTAGCTAGTGCACATAATCAATAATTACTTCAGTTCTATTTTGTAAAGCAAAATTATATGTAACGAGAGTATAGGATAAGGGGGAATATAGGGTAAGGGAGAGTATAGGGTAAGGGAGAGTATAGGGTAAGGGAGAGTATAGGGTAAGGGAGAGTATAGGGTAAGGGAGAGTATAGGGTAAGGGAGAGTATAGGGTAAGGGAAAGTATAGGGTAAGGGAGAGTATAGGGTAAGGGAGAGTATAGGGTAAGGGAAAGTATAGGGTAAGGGAGAGTATTGGGTAAGGGAGAGTATAGGGTAAGGGAGAGTATAGGGTAAGGGAGAGTATAGGGTAAGGGAAAGTATAGGGTAAGGGAGAGTATAGGGTAAGGGAGAGTATAGGGTAAGGGAGAGTATAGGGTAAGGGAGAGTATAGGGTAAGGGAGAGTATAGGGTAAGGGAGAGTATAGGGTAAGGGAGAGTATAGGGTAAGGGAGAGTATAGGGTAAGGGAGAGTATAGGGTAAGGGAGAGTATAGGGTAAGGGAAAGTATAGGGTAAGGGAGAGTATAGGGTAAGGGAGAGTATAGGGTAAGGGAGAGTATAGGGTAAGGGAGAGTATAGGGTAAGGGAGAGTATAGGGTAAGGGAGAGTATAGGGTAAGGGAGGAGGGGAGGAGTGGAATTGCATTAATTGTCACTTTATAATTTCCAGTAATTAAAGAAAGAAGGAAGAGACAATCTGCAGAGAAACGCCTGGAGGCATTGGAAAACAAATCCAAGGACCTTGTTGGTCACTATGACAACTGTTTGATAAAGCTAGCTAAAGAGGTAAGCCGTGGAGTGGAGGGGTACCAGTGACATCACAGGGTAGCTGTGATATCGCCATGGCTTGTCTTGGTAAGTGAGGGAGTCGTTACAAGATCATTTCCTGAAACATTTTAATTTGAGGTAGTTGGTCACTGACTTGCCTTTGGTGGAGAGGCAGACATTCTGCGTGGTGAGAGTTGTGAGATAGTTAAGTGCATGGAGACCACAGGTGCTTGTAAGAAGGAGAGACTGGTCAGGAAGTGCAGGCCACAACATTCACTAATTCTCAGTGCCTCTAACCCGACTTGCTCCTTGACTACCTTTACCAGAACATCAGCAATCCTGTGGCACTGTGCGTGTGCGTCTCATTAGACCTGGTGCTTCCTGCAACCCATCTGCCCCGGGCCTGTACGCCCACACAAACTGGCCTTCCGCCTACACAAGTCTGTGTTTGTGGCTTGTAGCAAGCCTGTGGTGTGGGCGTGTTCTAATTGGTGTGAAGTTGCTGTAGAGAGGTAAGACTAGGTGTGTTGGCCTCAAGACTCTCTCCCCCACCAGCTAACTCCACCACAATGGCCACTCTCTAACTGCTGCTAATCACCAGCTCTTAGTCTGCCATTAGTGTCCCTATGTAGCGCCTTCTTTATGCCCCACTTCTTGGGCTGCTTCTATTCAAGCCTCTTCATCATCTTGCCAAATAGAAATTAAATTACTATTACAACATAGACTGTAGACAGACTTTAATGCATGCACTGAAGCCACTCCCATGTGCCACACCCACTACCCCCCCCCCCCCCCCCCCCCACTGACTCTGATTCTATGATGTAAATGTACATGTTAGCCACACCCATCTTTATGCCGGGATGAGCCAATGATGATTTGTTTATTTTTTAAGGAATTGTGCCAGTGGCAATATTATATCACCCCTCAGTGAGCATGTGCAAGGGTTGTAGTCATCCTGTCTGTTTGCCTGTCTCTCTATTTGTCTGTCGTGCTCTGATTTTGAGATTACTGTCAATTAATTGTTGAAAAGGAGACATTACTCAGAATGATGATTTAAGTCCTTTTATTTTGAGCTGATATTTGAGAATGCGAAATAGTCAGCTCCACATATGTACTAGCTTTTGTGGGTACGCCCCTATCGTCACGTCGTAATCATGTGAGCTAGTAATTTCTTGCTGCCCACGGTAGGTTTGAGTTTACCAAATGCTGGATAGAGTTTCACCTTGGAACTACCGGTGAGGGTCTTTGCTTTTTTAGCTTCTCTAATGAGATTTTTGGTCTGAGAAAATAGCTAGCTAGTGTATATAGCATTGAGGGCTCGCACATTTGGGGATTTGTATTCATTATTATTATTATTATTATTATTATTATTATTATTACTATTATTACTATTATTGTTGTTGCTGTTGTTATTATTGTTGTTGTTGTTATTATTGTTGTTGTTGTTGTTGCTATTATTATTATTGTTGTTATTATTATTGTTGTCATTATTATTGTTGTTGCTGCTGTTGTTATTATTATTATTGTTGTTGTTGCAGTTTTTGTTATTATTGTTATTATTGTTGTTGTTGTTGCTGTTGTTATTATTGTTGTTGTTATTATTGTTGTTGTTATTATTATTATTATTATTATTATTATTATTATTATTATTATTATTATTATTATTATTATTATTATTATTATTATTATTATTATTATTATTATTATTATTATTATTATTATTATTATTATTATTAACCCTCAGTGTGCATGTGTGAGAGGGTTGCAGTACTCAGTTTGTCTGTCAGTCATTTTGTTACACAGCAATAGGAAGATCTTGAAGATGGCTGACCTCCCGAATATTGAAAGACATCAAAATGTTGCACTGGACATTTGAAGTCACTTTATGTGCCTGAACATTAAGCTATGCCCCGCCCCCTATAGTCACGCCACACTCATGTGATTGCTGGCAATGCCCCGCCCCCTATAGTCACGCCACACTCATGTGATTGCTGGCAATGCCCCGCCCCCTATAGTCACGCCACACTCATGTGATTGCTGGCAATGCCCCGCCCCCTATAGTCACGCCACACTCATGTGATTGCTGGCAATGCCCCGCCCCCTATAGTCACGCCACACTCATGTGATTGCTGGCAATGCCCCGCCCCCTATAGTCACGCCACACTCATGTGATTGCTGGCAATGCCCCGCCCCCTATAGTCACGCCACACTCATGTGATTGCTGGCAATGCCCCGCCCCCTATAGTCACGCCACACTCGTGTGATTGTTGGCAATGCCCCGCCCCCTATAGTCACGCCACACTCATGTGATTGCTGGCAACGCCACGCCCCCTATAGTCACGCCACACTCATGTGATTGCTGGCAACGCCACGCCCCCTATTGTCATGCCGCACTCACGAGTTGCATTGACTTGCTCAAGTTCCACGTGCATGAGCTACATATTGGCACACTCATATTGATACTACACCGTTCTTGTAGTCCTAGTGTAGCTAGCTAGTGTTTAGTAATGCTGAGGGTTCGCACCCTTGGTTCTTGTAGTCCTAGTAGTAGCTAGCTAGTGTTTAGTAATGCTGAGGGTTCGCACCCTTGGTTCTTGTAGTCCTAGTGTAGCTAGCTAGTGTTTAGTAATGCTGAGGGTTCGCACCCTTGGTTCTTGTAGTCCTAGTGTAGCTAGCTAGTGTTTAGTAATGCTGAGGGTTCGCACCCTTGGTTCTTGTAGTCCTAGTGTAGCTAGCTAGTGTTTAGTAATGCTGAGGGTTCGCACCCTTGGTTCTTGTAGTCCTAGTGTAGCTAGCTAGTGTTTAGTAACGCTGAGGGTTCGCACCCTTGGTTCTTGTAGTCCTAGTGTAGCTAGCTAGTGTTTAGTAATGCTGAGGGTTCGCACCCTTGGTTCTTGTAGTCCTAGTGTAGCTAGCTAGTGTTTAGTAACGCTGAGGGTTCGCACCCTTGGTTCTTGTAGTCCTAGTGTAGCTAGCTAGTGTTTAGTAATGCTGAGGGTTCGCACCCTTGGTTCTTGTAGTCCTAGTGTAGCTAGCTAGTGTTTAGTAACGCTGAGGGTTCGCACCCTTGGTTCTTGTAGTCCTAGTGTAGCTAGCTAGTGTTTAGTAACGAGGGTTCGCACCCTTGGTTCTTGTAGTCCTAGTGTAGCTAGCTAGTGTTTAGTGTAGCTAGCTACCCTTTCGGTGTCTTAGTAGCCTAGTGTAGCTAGCTAGCTAGTGTTTAGTAATGCTGAGGGTTCGCACCCTTGGTTCTTGTAGTCCTAGTGTAGCTAGCTAGTGTTTAGTAACGCTGAGGGTTCGCACCCTTGGTTCTTGTAGTCCTAGTGTAGCTAGCTAGTGTTTAGTAACGCTGAGGGTTCGCACCCTTGGTTCTTGTAGTCCTAGTGTAGCTAGCTAGTGTTTAGTAACGCTGAGGGTTCGCACCCTTGGTTCTTTTAGTCCTAGTAGTAGCTAGCTAGTGTTTAGTAACGCTGAGGGTTCGCACCCTTGGTTCTTTTAGTCCTAGTAGTAGCTAGCTAGTGTTTAGTAACGCTGAGGGTTCGCACCCTTGGTTCTTGTAGTCCTAGTAGTAGCTAGCTAGTGTTTAGTAACGCTGAGGGTTCGCACCCTTGGTTCTTGTAGTCCTAGTGTAGCTAGCTAGTGTTTAGTAACGCTGAGGGTTCGCACCCTTGGTTCTTTATTAAGACAGTGTTTACATCTACCATTTCATTGCACAGCTATATATATATAATATTGATACCTGGTTGGTCTGAGAAATGATTTAATAGCTGTTAGATGGCACTAACCTCTACAGTTTCATTGCACGAGTTGCATATCGACTTACTTATTATTGTTATTATTATTATTGTTATTATTGTTATTATTATTATTATTGTTATTATTATTGTTATTATTGTTATTATTATTGTTGTTATTATTATTGTTATTATTGTTATTATTGTTATTATTGTTATTATTATTGTTGTTATTATTGTTATTATTATTATTATTGTTGTTATTATTGTTATTATTATTATTATTGTTGTTATTATTGTTATTATTATTATTATTGTTGTTATTATTGTTATTATTATTATTATTGTTGTTATTATTGTTATTATTATTATTATTGTTGTTATTATTGTTATTATTGTTATTATTATTGTTATTATTGTTATTATTGTTATTATTATTGTTATTATTATTGTTATTATTGTTATTATTATTGTTATTATTATTGTTATTATTGTTATTATTATTGTTATTATTGTTATTATTGTTATTATTATTGTTATTATTGTTATTATTGTTATTATTATTGTTATTATTGTTATTATTATTGTTGCTGTTGTTATTTTGTTGTTGTTATCATCACCATTATTTTTGTGTGTTGGGTACTTTGCGTCAGTGAGTTAGTGTGTGAGTTTGTGTGTGATGTTGCAGATGGAAGAACTACGATGTGACGTGTCTCTGCTAAGAGGTGGAGATCAGGAAGTGGGCGGGGCTTCCCTGACATTGAGCAGAGAGTTGCAGCACTTGCAAGCTAAGGTATGTTTGTCAGTTAGCAGGTAAATGTTCTATGTACGTGGTATAGCACGTCAGTCATGGGTGGTCTCGGCCATAGGGTGGGTGTGGTCACAGAGGGGGAGGGGCTATGTTGACCCAACCCCTCTAAGTCTTACAATCCCTGCACATTGGTAGGATTCTTCTAATTATGTTAATTATAATATGACAGGGACTCTTTTTTTCTTTCTTTCTTTCTTTTTTCTTTCTTTCTTGCAGCAGCCTTAGCAAAGCCTTAGCAAAGCTCTGGTTTTAGTGTTGTGGTGAGGTTTGTTTCTATTTATAGTAGCAGTGAGAGAGGGTGTTGTGTCTGGCTCTCATGCGAGAGGCTTACCTATGGCTTGTGTAGTCTCACCACTTCTCTCTCTCTCTCCTCACCTTATAAGACAGAGGATCGCAGGATGGGAGTAGACCACACCCACCACCAATTAAGGCCCATATTGCACCCACTCCTTATGTAGCTGTGGTTCTACTCCCTTCTAGTGGCACGCCATATATCTGTAGTCCTAGTAGCACGCCATGTAGCTGTGGTCCAATCTGACAAGAACCAAATAGTTCCTGATGCATTTCAGAAGCATATAGTGGGTTATCACCACGGAAACCGTACCTTTGTTGTGGATGGTGAAGAGATTCTAAAGTTGATGAGGAGGTAAAAGTTAATAATTTGTTGGGTTATTTGGAAAGTGAGTGTTTCTGTGAGCTAGTGTTGCTAGCCAGTTGCTACAGACACAACTCAAGATTATGTTTACCAATTACTCAATTAATGTACAACCACCCGATTTAACTTATGCCACTCCCCCTTCCCCCCTGGGGGTCAATGGCACGTGTAACTGTTTCAGACAATCAAAACCAGAATAAAGTCAACAATTCAAATCTAATGTCATACCGCATGACTGAGACATGTGATGGAATCAGTGAGGGGGCGGAATCAGTGAGGGGGTGGAATCAGTGAGGGGGCGTAATCAGTGAGGGGGCGTAATCAGTGAGGGGCTGAATCAGTGAGGGGGCGGAATCAGTGAGGGGGCAGAGATAACTACCAGAAAGTGGGGGGAGGAGGAACTATATGGTTAGGGCGAAGGGGGCGGGGCATTGAGAGCTTCTTATGTACTTATACTTCTATATGGAAGCATATGAGAGTACAAAACTGGTTAGTGAAGCCTTATTGGGCAAAATAGAGTAACAACAAAACTAAAGACGAAATATTTCAAAAAGCAATATTAACAAACTTTACTAAAAAAATTGACTAAACTGCATCTTAAATTCTTGTGCTATATCATGGCACTGCCCCACCCCTTTGTCCTGCCCCTCTGCCCCACCCCTCTGCCCCACCCCTCTGCCCTACTCCTCTGCCCCACTCCTCTGCCCCACCCCTCTGCCCCACCCCTCTGCCCTACTCCTCTGCCCCACTCCTCTGCCCCACCCCTCTGCCCCACCCCTCTGCCCTACTCCTATGCCCCACTCCTTGTCCCCAAAACCTAAGTATGCCTACTTGCCCCCAACCCACTCACCACCCAACACCCCAATCCTTCTGCCCCCACTCCTCTTGCCCCCCCCACTCCTCTGTCCCACTCCTTCTTGCCCCTTCCTCTGGCCCACTCCCTCTGTCCACACTCCTCTGTACCACTCCTCTGTCCCACTCCTTGACCCACTCCTAGGGGATTCAATCATGAAGAGGGGCTCTAACAAAAAGCAAGTGATGGAAAACAAGCAGACTGGTCGGCTCCCGGGTCAGTGCCGGACGGAAAAAATGTAACTGCTTCTGTAACCATCCCAACATCCATCTAGATGCACACAGCACTTCTGTACTCTTGACCACTCGTCCACCCACTCCTCTTTGCCCCCACTCCCTATGCCCCACTCCTCTGCGCCCCACATCCTCTGCCCCCACTCCTTGCCCCCCCCACCCCTCTGTCCCAATCTCTTCCCCACTCCTCTGTTTCCACTCTCTGACCAATCCTCTGCCCACTCCTCGGTCCCACTACTCTGCCCCAACTCCTGCTGTTTTCCCACTCCCTGCCCCACTCATCTGCCCCCCCCACTTCTCTGTCCCACTCCTGATGTTCCCCAAACTCCGCTATCTTCTGCCCCCACTCATATGCCCACTACATATGCCCCACTCCTATGCCCAATCCTCTGCCCCCCCACTCCTCTGCCCCATCCTCTTGCCCCACCTCTGCCCACTCCTCTGCCCCCACTCCTCTGTCCCACTCCTTTGCCCACTCATCGTCCCACTTCCTCTGCCCCCACCCTCTGTCCCCACTCCTCTGCCCCACACTCCTCTGCCCCACTCTCTGGTCCCACTCCTCTGCCCCACACCCTCGTCCCACTCCTCTGCCCCACTCCTCTGCCCCACTCCTCTGTCCCACTCCTCTGTCCCACTCCTCTGCCCCACCCCTCTGTCCCACTCCTCTGCCCCACTCCTCTGCCCCACTCCTCTGTCCCACTCCTCTGTCCCACTCCTCTGCCCCACTCCTCTGCCCCACCCCTCTGTCCTGCCCCTCTGTCCTGCCCCTGTTTATAATGTGTGCAGTGCTAGCTGTGGAACATACAGCTGGTGTGAGTGTTATAGAGGAGTGGTGGTCATTGTTCAGCTGGTGTGAGTGTTATAGAGGAGTGGTGGTCATTGTTCAGCTGGTGTGAGTGTTATAGAGGAGTGGTGGTCATTGTTCAGCTGGTGTGAGTGTTATAGAGGGGTGGTGGTCATTGTTCAGCTGGTGTGAGTGTTATAGAGGAGTGGTGGTCATTGTTCAGCTGGTGTGAGTGTTATAGAGGAGTGGTGGTCATTGTTCAGCTGGTGTGAGTGTTATAGAGGAGTGGTGGTCATTAGAAATTCTATCAGCATTAGAAGGAATTAGTCTAACAGAATTGGAGGAGATGTATGTTGAGAAAGAGTTATTGGCCTACAGAATTAGTGAGAGAATGATGCTGTGTTGCTATGCAACAAATGGTTAAAAAAAAGTGACTTACTATTAGCGAGTGACAGCACGGGTAACCTGTACTATTAGGGATCTGGTCTACTATTAGCGAGTGACAGCACGGGCTATTAGGGATCTGGTCTACTATTAGCGAGTGACAGCACGGGCTATTAGGGATCTGGTCTACTATTAGCGAGTGACAGCACGGGCTATTAGGGATCTGGTCTACTATTAGCGAGTGATAGCACGGGCTATTAGGGATCTGGTCTACTATTAGCGAGTGACAGCACGGGTAACCTGTGCTGTTAGGGATCTGGTCTACTATTAGCGAGTGACAGCACGGGCTATTAGGGATCTGGTCTACTATTAGCGAGTGATAGCACGGGTAACCTGTGCTGTTAGGGATCTGGTCTACTATTAGCGAGTGATAGCACGGGTAACCTGTGCTGTTAGGGATCTGGTCTACTATTAGCGAGTGACAGCACGGGTAACCTGTGCTATTAGGGATCTGGTCTACTATTAGCGAGTGACAGCACGGGCTATTAGGGATCTGGTC
>WLWD01004004.1_pt1 | contig 30057 bp, 6 predicted proteins | sample 6712731 | NCBI WGS metagenome assembly WLWD01 (sample SAMN12718690, study PRJNA576275) | sponge metagenome | isolation source: marine sponge | host: Mycale hentscheli | place: New Zealand: South Island, Marlborough, Capsize Point | collected 2014-11-01
TAGGAGATTACAAGCTCTGTCCTAGGTTTTCCAAATGGACAAGGTCTCCACAAGATCTCCATTTCATCCAGACTTATTCTCAGGAAGAAATAGTGGAGATGGTTATGCTGAGGAAGAAACCTGACAAATCCACGTCTCTACCAAGCTGTGGTAAATTTATGAACATTCATAAGTCAAAATTATTATTTACTGGTAATATAGATGAAGTGACAACTGATAACAACAACATGGATCATGAACTTCCGTGTAGCAGTCAGCAGGCCAGAGCAAGGTTAGTACATATTTATCAATAAATTAATGGGATGTAATATGAGGATGCTCTAAAGGGAGCACAATATTATAACCATATTAATAATTTGAAAAGACTACAATAAACAATGATAAATTTGGCCGATTTAAACTTTCATCATTATTTAGTATTGATTGAGTGGCGAGCTAACTAATTGTGGGCGAGAGATTACTAGGAGTAACACATCGAAAATTGAGAATTATTTATTGTTTGTTTATGTATAATGTGGACGTGCCTATGTCATTTTGTACTCTGACCCTCACTTTTTGCGTTCGCTTTGTAGTTGTCACTAAACAGAACTTCGTAGTTAGCAATCTTCCATTATCATAGCGGAATTAGTTTGCATACCTCTTTGACTAACACGATCTGAATGTTGTGGGAGGCAATAGGTCTTACAGACATATTGGAGTTCTGGCTGAGATAGGTCATACCATACACTCTACGCAACAAATAAACATCCTCCAAAGTAAAGAACAAAAGAAAAAGAAGCTAAATGCAGGAAATTTATTATTGATTGTAGATATCAGTAATATGCAGGGAATTTAGCATCACAGTTAGGTCAACATGGAAGAATTTAACAAATACAGTTGGAAATTCAAGTCATTAAAACCTCAATCAGGACTCTAGCTTGCTATTGTTGTTTTTTATTTCTCATTTTGTTCGGAGGATGTTGACTGTTTTACTTGAAAATCCATTGTGGAATAGTCAAGTCAAGAAAGAGAACAGCTACAATGTATATCTTGTGTTGATATTTCCAGTAAAATGTCTGTGTGTGCTGTACAGCTACTGCTTAGTTATAAAGCACAAAATACCTTAAACAAGAAGGTCACATAAAAGGGCTTGGCCGCAGGGACAGGTCTGTAAAGTAATTGCCCTCCCTCCTCCCTCTCTTAGATAGGGCCATTGTGGGAAGCTGGTTCGTAAGGGAGGTATTGCCGCGCACAGTCTCAGAGGAGCTCCTCACAAGTTACTCATGTACTGGCCGGCAATGTTGCTACCACCAGAGTTCCACCCCGATCCAGTAGTCTGACAGATAGAGTTTTAAATCTATTATCAAAAAAAAGAAGGCACGAGGTAGAACTGAAGCAAAATGGCTGATACAACTATTTATATGACCATGAAGACCACACCTATTATGACGAGTACTGACACACGATGACACACACGAGCTAGACTTCCTGCACTGCAGCGTTTAGTTCGCACTACAGCACAGGCACACACATACGCACAATAAAACAAATGCATGACTAAAAATATAGTTAAGTTTAAACGGTTCGATGCGGGCGTGGTCCGGCCACACCCGGTCTTGACTTTAGACCCGACTCACAGCCATGTTCTTGTAGTTATTGTGTTCTCACCCTGTGTGCACAATGTTCATACAATGTGTCTCACCTAATGGCCAAATGGGTATGTATTATTTTTTTACCACAGGTGTAGTAATCTTCATCTGTTACCATAATATTTTCCCCTCTTCCTTAGTTCATAAAATAATATGGTCCATTCAGACTTATCAGCAATATTTCATTCCAGTGCTATTAGATATCTCAATCATTTAATTAATAATGCATGAACTAAAACATTAAATAATTTCAGACAACTTGTAGCAAATCAGTTGGTGTGCCACAATCCATCTCTCGGAACTTTCACAGTCAAAGGTACAAACGGAACGCCACATGCTGTGAAGGTGTTTCCAAGTGAGTCATGCTCTTGCCCTGCGACTTCTAGGTGCTACCATATCATAGCAGCACAATTAAGTATTGGATTAGCTAATCCAGGTGTCCAAAAAAAAGTTAATTTGACGCAGCTGAGAAGAAATATGCGTAGCCGATCAGAAAGAAAATCTGGACGCAAAGCTCCAAGGCCTGGTGATTATGAGGTAATACCTGCGCCAGACTCAACTGCATCCCAACAGGTTTGTGTATGGGAGGGACAATGAGTTAGAGTGTAAGAGAGAAACCACAGATTGCATTGGCAACATTATTTTGTTACACAGAGAATACATTTGAATAACATCATTAATGTACAGTAGAATGTCAGCAATCCAAACTTCACTTATTCGAACATTTCAGTTAACCAAACACCAAAAATTTAATAGAGTAACACATGAAGACATAACGTATATCGCTTGACCACGCCCTAATACATTTTCAGTTATTTGAACATTTCAGTTGTTCTAACACCTCTCTTTGTCCCAACGTGTTTGGATAACTGCCAATCTACTGTACTACTACACTGTTTAAACTAATGAGGATTGCAATGAAATGATCATTACATTATTAGAACTGACAGATATTATGTGCATCTCATGTTGCTCTTATTTCCAATTAAGTTGATCAATTTGCATTAGCTATTAAGTTCAGTTATCTGTGTATTTTTCTAATGTTTATTTTGTTATGTTTACCAGCTCCTATCTTATTTTTAATTACACTCACATAGCTATTACATGTGGGTCTCTTTTATTCAAATATTTTCTTCTGATCTTGCATTATATTACCATTCTAGCTATAACACCACTACTTCTAGTTGTGTCCACCAGTTTCCATCATACCATTTCAGTTTATAGTGTGGGTCCTCAGTTAATCCTGACGACCCTATCTCTCTGTGGCCATTAGGAAATCTGAAGAGATCCTAGTAGATCTTTGAAGTAAGATGGCTGAATATATCTGTCCAAATAGAGGAAGATAAAACCAATCAGATCGTATTTGATCCTATCTGATCTTCAATAATATAACAAATTATTGATTGATTCAACTAGATATACATGATTATGTTACAAGAACTGTGCAGATCTGATTGGAAAAGTATTCAGATCATGAAAGATCTTACTGGATTAAATAGGATTGATAATAAACTAAATAAGCAGATCTGGTAAGATTTTAACAGATCTTGAAGTCAGAAATTAAAAGATTCTGATAGAAATGTTATAAGATCTGCTAAGATAATAAAAGATTCCGAATAAGATCTTACAGGACCTTAAATCTAAAAACATTCTGACTGTATATGTTTGAAAATCATGTCAAATCTGACTTAGGAATTAGCCAGAATATGATAACTTACATTTACAAGATCTTATAAGAAAATTTTTTTACTTGGGTTAGTTAACCTTGACTGACCCAATTCACTCACAGGGATAATTCCAATAAACCCATCCAGAATTTATAGTGCTGGAAAATTCTAATAAATGATAATTGGACTAATGTTCTACTGGGGAAATCAGGATACTTAACAATTATGTTAAAAATTGCTATTTTATCTAGAAAATATCAGACGAGTATGACAATGACAACAGTAAACCAAGTGCCGAACAAGTAGAAGTGAAGAACACCTCCGATGAATTTTCTCTGTTAGATTCCACCTCTAAAGTAGAAGCTGCTGTGACCAAATTAGGTACGTGTGGAAATTGACCACTTAATAGGAATTTGATAATCAATATTTACACAGTACCTGTGGGAACCAAGCGCAAGAGATGTGGTAGCTGTGAAAGTTGTCAGTCTAAGGACTGTGCACTTTGTGTCTATTGTTTGGACAAGCCAAAATTTGGTGGTCCAAATTTGCTTAAGCAGAGCTGCCTCAAACGAAAATGCACACAGCTGAGTCAGTCAGGTTAGAATTTTATGCTTCAGTTTTTCTTAATCTAGCAAACAGTAAATATTAATCAGGTCGCGTTGGTGTGGCTTCTCCCAAAAAAGATAAATCTACCAAAGTATGTAAACATTCCTATTATAAAATGACATTTTATTATTAAGTGACTATTCTTTTAGGAGGAGAGTGTGCCAGAAGAACTTCACATTTTATTTGAGCTCACAATTGAACAGAAGAACAGAGTAATAAAGTAGCATTATAATAGCAATTTGCCATTATCTAGTATATTACAGATTCAATCAGAGCTGCTAAAGAGCGATGAACACAAACTTCTAACTCTTGATGGATGTGATCTTTATGTAAGAGACCTTAAGACATTGAGTGGGACATCTTGGCTTAATGACAAGGTATCAGTATAAATCTTATGAATACTTTTAATTTTTCTGATGCTTATCCAACGTACAGATCATTGACATTTACACTACACTAATAACTAAGGTGTCCAGTGCCAAGTCCCCTAATTCTATATTAGCTCTATCGTGTTTCTTCTACCAAAAACTTTGTACCTGTGGATATGAAGCTGTGTCAAAGTGGATTAAGGTATTTTTCAACATTCCACTTCACTCAACCTGTAACATTTTATTTTTTAATTAGATGGACATGTCCTTTCACAAGCTGTTGATACCGATCATCACATCTTCTCATTGGCGGCTAGTTGTTGTGGATGCTCATGAGAAGACAATCAAATGCTATGATTCCATGTTAGGAAATGATGAGAGCTGCTTAAAAAATATTAGGTAATGATCTGTCTAGCTATACAAATAGTTTATATACTGAATTGGTAAATTAGAGACTATTTGTCCAGAAGATATACTGACGATAATTTTTCAACATGGAAACTGTGGTCCCCAAAGGTATTAATATAAAAAAAACTTTTGAAATATTATTATGTGTTATTAATCAAAATTACTTTATTTCAGAACATACCTGTACAGAATAATGGTTATGATTGTGGTGTATTTACTTGCATGGTAAGTTTATTGAATATGATTATTTGTTAAGTAGCTGCTACACTTATGCATAGCTAGTTTCAACTCAAAATGTGAATTTAATATAGTATGCCAGGCATGAGGGAATAGGAACATCTCTTTCATTTCATCAGGTAACTGAATTATTATTATTGTTAGCTAGTGGTGTGCATTTATTATGTCATTATTATGCAGAGAGATATCCCCACTATCAGGAAAAGAATGATTTATGAACTGTCAATCAAATCACTCATTAATTTTTGAATTTTGTTTATTGACTTTAATATGCTGTATTTATGAGTGAATAAAAATTCATATACATAATTCACCATACATAATATATGAAGGGGAAACTGTCGTACACACATTAATTAGCGAGAAGTCACTTCAGATGCATCCACCAGCACAAATTATACGAGGGGAAACTGTCGTACACTCTTTAATTGATGAGAAGTCACTTCAGATGCGTCCACCATCACAAATTACACGAGGGGAAACTGTCGTACACTCTTTAATTGATGAGAAGTCACTTCAGATGCGTCCACCATCACAAATTACACGAGGGGAAATTGTCGTACACTCTTTAATTGATGAGAAGCCACTTCAGATGCGTCCACCATCACAAATTACACGAGGGGAAACTGTCGTACACTCTTTAATTGATGAGAAGCCACTTCAGATGCGTCCACCATCACAAATTACACGAGGGGAAACTGTCGTACACTTTTTAATTGATGAGAAAGTCAACTTCAGATGAGTCCACCATCACAAAATTTAACAGGGGAACTGTCGTACAATCTTAATTGATGAGATCACTTCAATGCGTCAACCCCACAAATTACACGAGGGGAAAAAACTGTCGTTACCTCTTTACTTGCTGGAGAAAGTCACTTCAGATGCGGTCTCCACCATCACAAATTATATGAGGGGAAACTGTCGTACACTCTTTAATTGATGAGAAGTCACTTCAGAGCATCCACCATCACAAATTATATGAGGGGAAACTGTCGTACACTCTTTAATTGATGAGAAGTCACTTCAGAGCATCCACCATCACAAATTATATGAGGGGCAACTGTCGTACACTCTTTAATTGATGAGAAGTCACTTCAGAGCATCCACCATCACAAATTCACTTCAGATGCGTCCACCATCACAAATTACACGAGGGGAAACTGTCGTACACTCTTTAATTGATGAGAAGTCACTTCAGATGCGTCCACCATCACAAATTACACGAGGGGAAACTGTCGTACACTCTTTAATTGATGAGAAGTCACTTCAGATGCGTCCACCAGCACAAATTATACGAGGGGAAACTGTCGTACACTCTTTAATTGATGAGAAGTCACTTCAGATGCGTCCACCATCACAAATTATACGAGGGGAAACTGTCGTACACTCTTTAATTGATGAGAAGTCACTTCAGATGCGTCCACCATCACAAATTATACGAGGGGAAACTGTCGTACACTCTTTAATTGATGAGAAGTCACTTCAGATGCGTCCACCATCACAAATTATACGAGGGGAAACTGTCGTACACTCTTTAATTGATGAGAAGTCACTTCAGATGCGTCCACCATCACAAATTACACGAGGGGAAACTGTCGTACACTCTTTAATTGATGAGAAGTCACTTCAGATGCGTCCACCATCACAAATTACACGAGGGGAAACTGTCGTACACTCTTTAATTGATGAGAAGTCACTTCAGATGCGTCCACCATCACAAATTACACGAGGGGAAACTGTCGTACACTCTTTAATTGATGAGAAGTCACTTCAGATGCGTCCACCATCACAAATTACACGAGGGGAAACTGTCGTACACTCTTTAATTGATGAGAAGTCACTTCAGATGCGTCCACCATCACAAATTATACGAGGGGAAACTGTCGTACACTCTTTAATTGATGAGAAGTCACTTCAGATGCGTCCACCATCACAAATTACACGAGGGGAAACTGTCGTACACTCTTTAATTGATGAGAAGTCACTTCAGATGCGTCCACCATCACAAATTACACGAGGGGAAACTGTCGTACACTCTTTAATTGATGAGAAGTCACTTCAGATGCGTCCACCAGCACAAATTACACGAGGGGAAACTGTCGTACACTCTTTAATTGATGAGAAGTCACTTCAGATGCGTCCACCATCACAAATTACACGAGGGGAAACTGTCGTACACTCTTTAATTGATGAGAAGTCACTTCAGATGCGTCCACCATCACAAATTATACGAGGGGAAACTGTCGTACACTCTTTAATTGATGAGAAGTCACTTCAGATGCGTCCACCATCACAAATTATACGAGGGGAAACTGTCTTTAATTGATGGGAAATCACTTCAGATGCGTCCACCATCACAAATTATACGAGGGGAAACTGTCGTACACTCTTTAATTGATGAGAAGTCACTTCAGATGCGTCCACCATCACAAATTATATGAGAGGAAACTGTCGTACACTCTTTAATTAATGAGAAGTCACTTCAGGTGCGTCCACCATCACAAATTATATGAGGGGAAACTGTCGTACACTCTTTAATTGATGAGAAGTCACTTCAGGTGCGTCTACCATCACAAATTATATGAGGGGAAACTGCCGTACACTCTTTAATTGATGAGAAGTCACTTCAGATGCGTCCACCATCACAATTATATGAGGAGAAACTGTCGAACACTCTTTAATTAATGAGAAGTCACTTCAGATGTGTCCACCGGCACAAATTATATGAGGGGAAACTGCTGTACACTTTTTAATTAGTTAGAATTAAAAAAAAAATTATCTATGTTTTAAAATACAGGATAATAATAATATTAATAATAATAATAATAATAATAATAATAATAATAATAACTGATGATGATAATAATATTTGTTATTATTAATACAATGATAATAACTGTTATTATTATCTGCAATAGGATAGTCTTAATATCACAATTGCATTGTTGTATGTCAACTATTTTCGTAAGATTAGATACCAAACTTAATAAAGAGTAGTCAAAGAAGCATCACTGACAACAAATTAATTCACTCTCTACGAATAACTATATTTTTCTTACCTTTGTTACGTAAAACCAATCTTTCTCTCTAACTCTTAAATGGCGCTACAACGGACTACACGAAGTCCGGGCATGCGCGTTGGCGGTCCGCGAGTTTTTCGCGAATTTAGTCCGGTCCGTGGGTCCGGTCCGGTCCGTGTTTTAGTCAGTCCCGTTTACCAGACATTTCCTTCTCCCGCGCTAGCGGTTGGTAAAGGGTCTGGCTCGCGAGACTAGCCTTTATTGAACAGCTAAGTTGCCACAACACCCGAGACTCTTAGAGTAATACATTTTCCTACATTTTGAGTTGTGTCAATAATATCGGTTCCCCACCATGACAGAATGTATAAGACATGAGAAGAAGAGTCTGGAAGACTTGGAGAGAGATATCACCTGTGCTGTCTGCCAGGAACGCTACACAGAGCCTAAGCTCCTCCCTTGTCTCCACTACTACTGCAAGAAGTGCATCCTCCAACTGGCCCACAGGACAGCCTCTCAAAGGCCCTTCTCTTGTCCGGAGTGTCGCAAAGAGACCACTCTCCCTGAAGATAGTGTTGACGGATTAAAGACAGCTTTCTTTGTCTACCGCATGCAGTCCATGTATTCTACAGTTGAGCGAGTCCATGGCAAGGTAGAGGTCAAGTGTGAAGGATGCACTGACTCTGAAGACAAAGCTGAAGCATTCTGTCGCCAATGTGCTGTGTTTATCTGCAAGGAATGCATCAAGCAGCACAAAAAGTGGAAGCCCTTTGCCTCTCATGAAGTAGATACTCTAGAAGATCTCAAGCAAGGACGAGTAAGAGAGATCACTGTAGAGGAACCTCCCACTAAGAAGTGTCCCACTCACGAGGAGCCACTCATCATCTACTGCTTCGATTGTGCCACTCTCATCTGCCACCATTGCACAGCCAAGATCCACAGAGACCACAACTTTGAGTTCAGCAAAGTAGCAGCTCCTAACACCAGAAAAACTCTTTTAAGCAAGGTGGAGCCTATCAAAGAAAAAGTTTCTAATATATCACGAGCAATGAAAGCTGTACAAGCCACCATACAGGAAGTTGAGGAGCAAGGAACTTTAGTTTCTAACACTATTCTAACGTCTTTTGCTGAACTCGCAGAGATTCTCGAAAAACGCAAGAATGAACTCTTGCAAGAAAATTCTCAATCAGTTAAAAAGAAAGTTGCCAAGCTAGTAGCTCAAGAAAAGAATTTGTCTCTGGCTACTGCAGAGCTTCACAGCATTGTAGACTACACAGAGAGATTCATAGGCAAGTGTTCAGACAATGAGGTAATGAGCATGCTCACTGAGATAGACAACAGAATCCAGGTAGACATAGAAGAGCACAGCAAGTCAGGGCTGAGCTTAGAACCAGTGGAGGAAGCCAACATGAGAGTAGAGGTAATAGGTAGCAAGACCTTGCAGGACTTCTGCCAGACCAAGGCTAAGTATATCTACTCCTCTGTAGACCCAGGTGCCTGCACAGTAGAAGGAGAGGGTGTGAAGACAGCAGAGGTGGGTAAAACAGCTGAGGTATTGTTGACTACTAGACTTTCTAACAACAAGACAACTAGACGTAAAATTGCAGTAGTCGGAATATTGAAGTCTCTAAGCTATAAATCTGAGATCAAGTGTAATGTTGAACAATTACAACCTGGAGAATACCGTATCCAATACCAGCCAATTGTGCGTGGGCGCCATGAGCTAACAGTGTCCGTAGACAAAGAGCAAGTGTCAGGAAGCCCATTTTCTGTATTTGTCTTCATCTGGTAATGATGTAATTATACAATAGTAAACAGTGGAAAAAATTACATTTGACAACTGGAGTTTGCCTACAGTAGTATAGCCTTAGTGAGTTAATATTTTACGCATACACAGAAGTGTCACTCTAGGGGGGAAAATCAATCGGAAGTCAAAATTGGGGCCATAGGTCTATATTAAATGAAAATTGGCAATTCGTTATTGCCATGTCATTAGCAAAAACTAATACCGTTATTGACGAGTGTAAATATAATAAATCATAAAGCATATGTAATCTATGACTACCTAATCAGTTGCACTCACCCAGGTTACAATGAATGTGATAATGGCTGCTAATACATAATTGCACTTTTTGTGTACTTAGTTATATTCTTGTCTGGAGAGAGACAGTGCTACATGGGAAGTATTTGAATTTAAATGTTACTAGGAATTAATGAGCCAAGGTATTGCTTAATATGTAGTGAGAATGTGTAGAATTGAACCACATACTCTAAGGTAGGTTGAAAATCAAAATAAACGTATATGCTTTGTTGGCAAGTGTTCAGACAATTAGGTAATGAATATGTTCACTACCACTTACTTATCAGTCTGAATTTTCAGCAATGACTGTAAATTCTTGTGCCATTTTAGCTGTGAAAACACAAAACTTATCAGGACTCGTGGTATATATAGATACCACAAAGATAATGAAGTTGTCACAAAAAGGTTTTTAGTAGAGTGGGAGGAGTTTGAAGGAACTTGGGTGTGTGGCAGTAACAGTTGTTCCCATGGTGAATTCCTGTTAATTACAAACATCAAATATGGGGTGTGTGGCATAATCTTTGTGCTTTGTGAGTCGTCATTATTGAGATAACCAGTTCAGGGAGTTTATGAGTAGCTATAAGATAAGCATGACTAGTTAGTATGTTCGCTACTGAATATCTATCATATGATTTTACTGTAGTGTCATTTTACATCATCAGTGTTTTTACATTATCTCAAAGAAAAAACATATAACCCGAATTTATTATTCTAAGTGCCTAGATAATTTCTGCCCAGTAAAATAACTTCTTTCAATTAGCTAGTGATTAATGCACAAACAGATCGCCATACCAATAAAGCTGGGGATATAAAAACAGAATTTTGAATACAATCACCAAAATAGAGAAAAGTAACCCAGCCAGACAAGTATTATGAAACCTTGCAGTTACAATGCCTTACCACTGCAAAGTATAGAATAAATCATACAACAATTGTTGATCATGGAAACTGTAGTCCTTGTATATGCCCAACTCCCCCCCCCCCCCCCCCCCTCTTCCCTTCTTTCAGAGGCCGTCAAGCTGTTCGATTTTGACCTCCACATCCCCAGTCCTGAACTCTGCACTGACAATGGAGTCATGATAGCGTGGGCGGCCATTGAGAGGAAGGGCTGCCTCAGCTACAAGAAGGGTCACGTGACTGGATGGGTGGAGTTGGAGTATGCTGGGAGCAGGAAGAGATGGAGGGATTAGAGACATTCCATCGACTTCCTTTAAGGCGGAGCTTGTCTGATGAGATTACAGCTATGAGACTGAAGTCATCTGTTCGTGCTGATAAGATGTTAACGATCATTGCAAACATTGCGCGATATATTATGTTTTGATGGTTTTTTCCTCATAAGTACAGAATTTTTTTCCCTCCCACCATCACAATCTTACACAGATGCTGTTTTTGAAATTTTATATTTCATAGTTACTCAATATTATTTATCAACATAAAATTATTTCTATATTTTAATTATAAATACTATTAGCAATTATGATCATTATCATCACCATTTGCTAGATATAGTTATTATGCGTTATTATATAGCTAGCTATATACTTTTGTTTATTAACTACCTTATTTTAATGTGGAATTTTTTTTAACTATATTATAAGCTTTCCGTTCATGTTTAAAGTATCTCTTATAGTCATCATTACATTTGCAATTAACTTTTAGGCATTGTACAAAGTGGAAGAAGCTGGTCATTCTGTTGAATTTGTTTAGAGCAGTCTCAACTATATACTCTTGTGTAGCTACATACTTTTTCATGTCTAATTGCATTAGCCAGTTCCAACAATACTAGTCTTCACATCACTAGATGTTTAAAATTATTTGAGTGAAAATCTTTAAGTTTAATACTTATTCAAACTGTATTAGTGAGTGATGTGATGTCTTCTGGTTGTGGATCACAATCTCATATTGTGAATACAGAAGCTATAGCTAACAATACAGATGGGAAAGAGTAAGTAAAATAATTTTAGTGGTGCAAATATTTGTTCCAGAAAGTATAAATATTTTCCTCTTTTGGGGGGAGCTTAGCTTATTTGTAATAAGTGGGGGGTGAGGGGGGGCACTGCTGTAGGAATTACTCATGTGAATAACCTTCTGGATGAAGACCTATGAATAATAGAAATACAAAGTGTGTGGTCATATGAATATGTGACAGAATCTGAGAAAACAGCCCACTTCGTGCAAAACATGAAATTGAGATACAGGCAAAAACATCGAGTTGGGCATAGAAATTGGAAAATTTTTTTATTTGTTCATACCCCTTTGCCTACATTCTGACAAAATTTGAAGTGTCAACGACAAGTATTTCATGGCGAGCGTGTCGTTAGAAATGCCGCACTCCTTTCTCTTGCGGTCTTTCAATCGTGTTTTTCTCAATTTTTCCTAAATAGCGTGGTAGAACAGGCGAAACTTTAACGGCTCATAACTCGAAAACTACTGATATCCAACTAATTATTTATGGCTCATTTTGAAGGAAATTTTAAGGAGTACATAGCAAATACAAAAATAAAATTTTGATGGAGTGCTCCAAGTGGGCTGTTTTCTCAGATCCTGTCTCATATCATTAAATCAACCCACAATCTCATGTGACTGACCACCACGCCTTCAACAGCTAAGTTGCCACCACACCCAAGACTCTTAGAGTAATACATTTTCCTTCATTTGAGTTGAGTTAATTGAAAAAAAAAATCGTTTCCCACCATGGCAGAAGGTATAAGACATGAGAAGAAGAGTCTGGAAGACCTGGAGAGAGATATCACCTGTGCTGTCTGCCAGGAATGCTACACAGAGCCTAAGCTCCTCCCTTGTCTCCATTACTACTGCAAGAAGTGCATTCTCCAACTGGCCCACAGGACAGCCTCTCAAAAGCCCTTCTCTTGTCCTGAGTGTCGCAAAGAGACCACTCTCCCTGTTGAGGGTGTGGATGGACTGAAGACAGCTTTCTTTGTCTATCGCATGCAGTCCATGTATTCTACAGTTGAGCGAGTCCATGGCAAGGTAGAGGTCAAGTGTGAAGGATGCACTGGCTCTGAAGACAAAGCTGAAGCATTCTGTCGCCAGTGTGCTGTGTTTATCTGCAAGGAATGCGTCAAGCAGCACAAAAAGTGGAAAGCCTTTTCCTCTCATGAAGTAGATACTCTGGAAGATCTCAAGCAAGGGCGAGTTAGAGAGATCACTGTAGATGAACCTCCCACTAAGAAGTGTCCCACTCACGAGGAGCCACTCATCATCTACTGCTTCGATTGTGCCACTGTCATCTGCCACCATTGCACAGCCAAGATCCACAGAGACCACAACTTTGAGTTCAGCAAAGTAGCAGCTCCTAACACCAGAAAAACTCTTTTAAGCAAGGTGGAGCCTATCAAAGAAAAAGTTTCAAATATATCACGAGCAGTGAAAGCTGTACAAACCACCATACAGGAAGTTGAGGAGCAAGGAACTTGTGTCACTAACACTATTCTAGCGTCTTTTGCTGAACTAGTAGAGATTCTCGAAAAATGCAAGAATGAACTCTTACAAGAAAATTCTCAAGCAGTTCAAAAGAAAGTTGCCAAGTTGGTAGCTCAAGAAAAGAATTTGTCTCTGGCGACCGCAGAGCTTCACAGCATTGTAGACTACACAGAGAGATTCGTAAGCAAGTGTTCAGACAATGAGGTAATGAGCATGCTCACTGAGATAGACAATAGAATCCAGGTAGACATAGAGGAGCACAGTAAGTCAGGACTGAGCTTAGAACCAGTTGAGGAAGCCAACATGAGAGTAGAGGTAATAGGTAGCAAGACCTTGCAGGACCTCTGCCAGACCAAGGCTAAGTATATTTACTCCTCTGTACACTGCGCAATGGAAGGAGAGGGTGTGAAGACAGCAGAGGTGGGTAAAACAGCTGAAGTATTGTTGACTGCTAGACTTCCTAACAACAAGACAACTAGACGTAAAGCTGCAGTAGTCGGAATATTGAAGTCTCTCTACAATAAATCTGAGATCAAGTGTAATGTTGAACAATTAAAACCTGGAGAATACCGTATCCAATACCAGCCAATTGTGCGTGGGCGCCATAAGCTAACAGTGTCAGTAAACAAAGAGCAAGTGTCGGGAAGCCCCTTTTCTGTATTTGTCTCCATCTCCCCTACTATGTTAGGCCACCCTGTGAAGGTGTGGCGTAACATAGGTGTTCCACGTGGCATTACTATTAACTCAGTGAATCAAATAATAGTTGCCACAAGTTCCAGGATCATCAAGGTAGATGGGGATGAAAGCATTAATCTTGTGTCACAGTCTGCAAGTGAAATGACAGATTTTCAGTTTGTGTCAACTGATCTCCAAAATAACATTTACTGCACAAGTTGTGATGACAGTACAATACTGCGGTGTGACAAGACAGGAGGCAATGTTCAGATTAATACAGTGAATCAGGTAGAAGCAGGCCACTGGGGAATAGCAGTGGTAGGAAATGAAGTGATGGTTTGTGAACATAAAAGAAATGGCACTATCACTGTATACACCAAAGACCTCAAGCATATTCGATGCATTGAACATCCCAATATGGGAAAATTTTATGGCATATCTGCAGACATTCATGGAAATCTTTATGTTACTGATGCCACTTACTCGTGTGTCCGAATCTTCAGCAATGATGGTAGATCTTTGCGTCACTTTTACTGCGACATTAAAGAAGCCAATACACTGACAGTAACTCGTGGTATCTGTGTATCAGGTGACTATGTCTACGTTACAGACTGGGACCACCATTGTGTGGCTGTGTTTTCCACCGCAGGAGAGTTTGTCACTTCATTTGGTCAAGAAGGCCAACAAGTTGGATATCTTAGTTATCCAGATGATGTTTGTGTAGATCAAGATGGTTTTGTATATGTCTCTGATAATTCTAATCATCGAGTTCAGTGTTTTTGACTGGATATTGAATTAGTATTGGACATTCTATAACTTTATTGGCAGATTACATCAAAATACATGCAATTCAAGTAACATTCCTAATTTTATAAAAAAAATTATAATGATTTGTGACTTCATTATTTTGTTATTATAGCTAATGCACCCACCTTGTCCTCAATTGTTTTCATAATTTAAAAGACACTCTTTTTTTTTCTTCTTGCTGCATTTGTGGAAGTGAATGTATTTTTTTGTAGCATGATAGAATAGAACTATTTATACCAAAATTTTCACCAGCAATGTTGCAGAAAATGTTAAATAAAACAATTTAGCTAACATTAAAGTTTTCCTACCTTATTTGTTTTCTTCTTGTTGATAAACATCTTTAAGACTCATGTGCAATTATGGTTGTGGCGGTACTACTTGCAGAGCAGAAGGAATCATTCCCGGAGTAGCTCACAAATACCACAAAGATAACATTGAAGCTGTCACTAAGGAAGCGATTGAAGAGAGTGGGCTGGCGTATAAAAGACTGAAAGGAAAGTGGAAGAAAAATGTTAATGCAAGAAAAGGGGAGAGTGGAGAAGGGAAAGAAATCAGGGTGCAAGTGGAAACTTAGAAAAAATGGATGACACAAGAGTAAGGATGTCACAATCATTAGAGAGGTGGATTAGAAGTGTCAAATATAGGGGCGTGCATAATCTTGGTGCTTTGAGATTTGCCATTATTGAGATGATCAGCTCTAGGTGTTTAAGAGTAGCTACAAAATACACATGACTAATAGTATGTTTGCTACAGTATATATATCAGAATGATTTTACTGTAGTGTCATTAACCCTCAGCATGCATGCACGCACCACGAGAGGGTTATAGTAGTCGTCATGTCTTGTCCATCATGCTCTGATTTGAGAAATTACTGACAATTAACAGTTGATTTAGGTACGAACTTACTTAGAACGACAATTTAAAATGTAGGAGCACCTCCTATTGTCATGTCATAATCACGCGAGCAAATAATGCTGCCTGCGGGTTATATTTATTTTTTTCTGAGAAATTAATGGTGTGCTGGAAGTGGAGTTTCATGTTTAAATAATTATGTAAAACCAGTGAGTGTCGCTGACCAGTTCAGCTTCTTCTCTAATGAAGACAGCATTTACATGTACAGTTTTAATTGCTAAGAATAGCAAATAAATTATTCTTTTAGTCTGAGATGATTTTGTAATAGCTAGCTGGCTAGTGTATAGTAGCGCTGAGGGTTCGCAACTTTGGTGATTCATTTGAGAGTGTGTTTGCATCATCTCTTCAAAGAACTTATTAACATTTGCTAGTGATTAATGTACAAACAGATCACCATACCAATAAAACTGGAGCTATAAAAACAGAATTTTGATTACAATCACCAAAATAGAGAAAAGTAGCCCAGGCAGACAAGTATTACGATGAAATCTTACAGTTACAGTGCCTTACCACTGCAAAGTATAAAATAAGCATACAACAATTGTTGATCATGGAAACTGTAGTCTTTGTATCCGTTTTGTATCTGTTCCCCGCCCCCGAACAAAACAAGTAATAATACTTACAATAAAAAATAATAAAAATGATCTTATAATTTTGATATTTAGTTAAAAAGAAGAGTTATGTAATTCAACTAAATAAGGAATCTATTGTCCACTAAAGTCTTTCTGGCTAAATTTCTTCTTCCGAAGGCGTCTCTGATGTAATCTAATGACTGAATGCACATAAGAGACAGAGGATCAAATGAACCATCTGCAACAATCTTATCACCTTATATTACAGCAATATTCAATAAAGTTGCACATGCGGTAGTACATTATAGCGGTTTAAAGTTTTCAAATATTATTTCTTGAATGATTGGGTGGGACAAATACTTGCTGGTACTGACGTACTATTATACAATAGTAAACTGAGTGGAAGAATCACAACAGGCAACTGGAGTTTGCCTATAGTATTGCCTTAGTGAGTTAATATTCTATGCATACACAGAATTGTCATTCTAGGGGGAAACATTAATCACAAGTCAAAATTGGGGTCACAGGTTTATTTAAATGAAATTTGGCAATCCATTATTGCTTTTTCATTAGCAGGTAGTTACACCTATAATGAAATCTATTATACCAAAACTAATACCTTTATTGACGAGTGTAAATATAATAAATCATAAAGCATATGTAATCTATGACTACCTAATCAGTTGCACTCACCCAGGTTACAATGAATGTGATGATGGCTGCTAATACATAATTCCTAGAAACGAGATCCACAACTGCAAACACAAGCACATCTAATTGGAACAATGTCCAACTGTGACCTCGAAACAGAATCCGCTTAAAGTTCATCGCAGAATCTAAAAAAAAAAAGTTTAAAACACAATTCATCACTCCACCAAGTACCACAACTTGAGTCCGCCCATACAATTACATACCTAACTACAGTATGTATGTGAGATCTCCTATTCATTATGAACTACACCAACCAACATGGATGCAGTACAAGTCCTCACTCACCTCTGTACACAACAGATGCATCATTAGCTCCAGGACTGGTGAACTCCATCTTGAGAACCCTCTCAGCCAGTAGTTTATCTTTAACTTCATATGTCATCTGCTGCAGACTCTGTACAATAAAAAAAGTAACTAAAAATAGAACATTTATTGGGTTAAATTTTGTTGAAGACCAAACCAAAGCTGAACACTCAACTTGACATTATTAACTACTTATCATTTCACGCTTATATCATTTCACTTCTACACTTAGTGAGCATGCTCAATTCTTCTTTATTTGTACATGCGTATTATCTCACATTCACGTATCACCTTTGTTACCCGTTTTATCATTTTCACTTCTCACTGTCACTCGAACCGTTTGTGTCTAAATTTATCAAGCCACAGCCGATTACAGTATATAACTAGTGTCTAGCTAGTTAGTGAGAAGTCCGGAGTGGGGAACTGTACGATAAACATTCCCTGTCTGATTACTAAGAGTGGAAGTCTCAGACAACAACCGAGAGGCCAGCCTTACAACATGACTCGTTAGAGGTTGACCATGCGTGATCACTTCCCTCTTCAAATTTTTTTTTTAATATTGGAACTCTGCCCTTCTGCATGCCTGGGCTTTATATAGGATATTTTACTGGGTGAGGAAGATGCACACACCCATATGAGAGTGTACTCACACTGATCAGTGTTTGGTTATATGCATGATTATGTACATATAATCTACTACACCTAGAACTCGACTATCAGCCAATGTACTATATTAACTGTATAATTAATTAACTTTCTTGTTTAGTGGAGACGTTTCGGTCCATGGACCTTCTTCAGGTATGTATATATCATACAATCACTCTGTTGTGCATTCTCAGTTTGACTGAAAAGGTCCACAGACCGAAACGTCTCCAATAAAGGAATTTATTCTACTACAAGAAAGTTAATTAATTATCTAGTTAAATAGCATATGTACATAGTAATGAGTCTTTATAACAGTATTATATCTAAATTCCCATTGGGGGGAGGGGTGAGAGTGTTCAAGGCCGGCCTCATTCTATATAAAATCCACACATGCCTAATCTGTTCCAGCTTACATTGTATATACCTACCTATGTACTCCCCTCTGGGAAATTCATAGTGTTTGCAAATACTGGCCTTCATCACACTGGTTTCACATTAACATGTTCCATTTTGATATTCAGTACACGTGACCAAATTTAGCACAATTCTTAAACAGAACTTTGAGCACTGTATATGCTGTGTGCTATTGTGTGCATTGAATTAATATTCTCACCCTCTCAAAGAACTGTGTAAGAAACTGATTCATAGCCTCATAAGCCACAATAGTCTTCTCTGACAGCTTCCCTCTGGCAGAATCACCACCATCTGTGGCCAATATAATACTCAGATTAAATACAGAAATAGTGAGTGTATGTGCATACATGTGTGGGTACGTGTACATGTGTGTGTGTACATGTGTGTGTGTGGGACACATTCCTAGTCATAGCCTCCTCTCTTAGCCAAACAGTTTAACACACATACACATACATACACACATACACACAGTATAAATTATCCGAACACTTCAATTAACAGAGAACACCCAAATTCTAATAGTAGCACATGCAGACACGAATAATTGACTGACCATGCCCCTTTATTAGTGTGCTATAATACATTTTCTATGGTGTACAGATATCTGACCATTTCAGTTATCCGAACACCTCTGGTCCCAACGTGTTCGGATAATTGAAGTCCTACTGTATATATAATTATACTGTACATAAATAAACCACACAAACAAATACACAATCACCAGTCTATAAATAAAACAAAGAACATCATCAAAAATCCACTTCAAACTCATTCCTTACTTCGTCCATGATGAAGGGAATTTCCCCCTCTGCCCACATCGGTGCCAGGTGAAGCCCCGCCCTCTGTCCATCTGGCCCTCAGTGTAGAGTAAATGTTCTCATACTGAGTCCTGAACTGTGGTGTTAGGGACACTTCGTACGTCTGCAATTCTGAACCGTTCTCTAGACCTCTCTCTCCACACAGACCATCCTACACAACACACAAAATTAAAAAATATATATATATAAATTCTCTTGCTGCCACTAGGCGGTCAAGTGCACCTGGCAGAGCCAGGATGCCTGTGCACCAAAGCAGGCATTGTGAGCTGTGCATGCAAAGCTGGAGCTGGGCTAGAGGAGAACAGGCCTTTACTCACAGCAAGTGGTGTGGGCACCCGAAGTCCCTCCCACCTGAATCATTGCTGTTTCATGAGAAAAGGCCTTGAATTTGCACCCCAGCAAATGCCAGGTACCCAATCACAGCTGGGTGGCCTGGTGGGGCTGGTGGGAGGCAGAAGAAGAAAACCAGATGGACAGTTGCCTGAGTGGGACTGAACCTGACCTCAGGCCCTGAGCCAAGGACACAACCACTCACCACACAGCCACCACACACACACACACACACACACACACACACACACACACAACCACACACGCACACACACACACACACACACACACACACACACACATACACAAACAGATACTTCTGAGTATTCATTACTAAACTAGTGGTGCGCTCGAATAGCGCAAAATAGCGAAGCGAGCGATGCATGTTCCCTGTAATTGCAGCTATAGATACAGTTATTTATTTAATGTTGTTAATGTTATGTCTGTCTGTTGTTTCATATAGATTCATTGGTGCTTCTATTCTATACCACTGTATGATGAAGGCTATAAAATTTAGGCTATGTATAATAAAGTTTAAATGTTATACTTTTTGTGGTAAAACAAGAGTAATGAATTATTTTATTATTTATTTTATTAAAATAAATATTAAAATTAATTATTTATTTAATTATTTTACCAGCAAAGTTATTGGCTGGTGTTTTAGACAGAATATACAGCTATTTAATTTAAAATGTCATACATCATTACAGTTATAGCTGATGTAAACTTTGTGGTTTAATAAAAATAAAAAATAAAAGAGTTTGTTTGGGTACTATAACATATTCAGTGGGAGAGCAGAGTATGTTAAATGGATGTAGATCTTAGACTACATAGTTTGATAATAGAGTTAGGTTAATTTTTATAGTTTTACATTAAATTTAACCTGCAATTGTGGAGGAATGTTTCCAGGATGCATGTTATTTTGAGCTGAATAGAGCTTAGGGATATGTTTATCCCGGCTACATCGACAACATTCCAATGACTTAAATTTCATTTTGGTGCCTGGAAATTTCTCCATACACGTTATGCAGACTGGGATAGTAATCGATGAGATTTTAGCATGAAAATTACGCATTGCTGTGTGAACTTGAGGATCATCAAATGCTGGAATAATATGGTGCAATGGAACCTGGGGATGTTGTCTTGACCTGTTCCCGCTAACTTAAGAGAATCTAGTCTCCCGTTGAAGTTGTGTTTCATCAGCCAATCTCTGCTGTTGGTTAGTTGACAACTGCTCTAACCTAGAGGAATTTTGTAATGAAGATTCATTTGCTGTTCTCAACAGTTGGCTAGTGGACAAACAGTGGAGCCTGTGATCTCTTTCACTATCACTTTCAAACAAACGTGTGACTTGCTGTTTTTGTGACATTAGTTGTAGACGTTGCTCTCTGCATAATGGTTTCCTAAACGAAAATATGTCTCGTATTAACTTATTGAAGTATATATTTTATTTTATATTTACCTCTTGCATTCGTTGCTGATAAGCTGAAAGGCTTTGCGGTATCGAAATTGTTTGAGTTATATTTTCTGCAACTTTTTTTTGCTGCTTTGGGTGTATATGAGAATGAATGTCCTCTGATAGATGCCTTTTCCTCTTGCAGTACAAAAAGTAGTGGGAATATTAGCTTCTTGTTCAGATGGTGTGGCTGCATTTTCAGTGTCTTCAAGAGTAGTTGAGTCTACAGCTGTATAAAGTTGATTGGTACAGTAATCCTCAGGAATAGTCTAATAAATAAAATAGGAACATTTAATGGCTTTTCAAAAAGAAAGATTCTTTACTTTGCTACCTGTTTCTGTTTCGTTTTAGCTCTCCTCCTCCTTGCCCTGTCTTTTTCATTTCTTATCTCCTCTCTCCTTACTAATTTTTCTTCTGGAGTTTCTAACGCCCTCAAAGCTCTTGACCGAGTGTTTCTAACGTTTTGTCTACTGGGCATCGCTACTTCGTACGGCGGGTAAACAAAACAAAATGTTGCTAATAAGGTTACCCGGCCCGCGCAAGCGCGTAGGAGAAAGGGTACACACGTACGCCCACGCAAGAACAAAAACAATTTCTAGACCTAAATATATATATATATCGCGAACTCATTAGAGAGTCAGCTCCGCTCGCTTCGCTCGCTTCGCTGAATTAACTTTTTCCCTTGGACTAAATACATGGATGTATCTCCATACAGAAGAAATCAAGTCTGAGTAAACCTGACCTTTCGTAAAAGTGAAAATTTCAACTGTAATGTACATATGTACATACAGTGGAACCCTATAGTTAAGGTTACATGAAGCATAACTTGACACTATATAACCATGAAATTAAAATAAACAAATTTTGTTGTAGTGGCAAGATAACAGGATCGACTGCAGACTTGAAACTCCTTTTCTAAGTTCTACAGAACCATGGTGTCGTTCCATTGAGTGCATGGAAGGCACTGATGGCATCAATGACCCCGTACCCACTGATTAATTTTGACTACATACCCGATACTGATCGCCCGTTGTCATCCACCCGTCACATCGGGTCTCTGACATTCTACTGGTACTTATCTACTAATTCTTCTTTCAACAGCAGAACCTCCAACCATAATTTAAAATTGCATATATATAATTATTTTTCAATGAATTCTATTTAACACACACCTTGCTCACACATACACACACTCACACACATTACACCACATCTTCATTCACCTCTTCCTTGTGCAAGTTGTAGTTCATCTCTCTCATGTTTGTATCTGCGTGCCCGTGTACAGAGCGCCCGTGGATGTAATACCCGAACAGCTTGGAAGTCAGAATGAGAACACTGACGTTACTCACGGAGCACAAGTCCACAAACTGACGGATCTTATGTTCTATATACCTCTCGTAGATTATAAACAAATATCCTCGCTGGAAATACAAACACAATTATTGCATGTAAAATAAAATTTAAAAAATCAATTTTAAAACATACATATTATGTACATAGATGGAATTTAGAATACAGTTGTTTAAAAAAGTTAATATTTATACATAGACAGAAATATTAAAAATACAACCGTTCAAAGTGCACGCATCCAATGCTTTCATCAAGTGTTAGTCAGTAGCTAACATAATACTGTTGTTTATTGAGCACAGATTTTGAAAAGATTACATAGGTACAGGAAATTCTTGAATCACACAGGATTCATTTTAATTTATAGGCAACCGTAATGAAATGAAAAAATATTCCATCTCAACTTCAGCAAATAAAGTAAATTACACACCCACCCGCCCCCACACACGCTATAATTTGATTAACCAACCATAATGACGGCCACAATGAAAAACGTGAGAGCAGTGATGCAGAACCTCAGGATATCACTAGGCGGGGCCGAGTATCTTTCCGATGATGTCGTTATACTAGCCACAGGATCTCTCTCTGCAAGGTGTCCAAATCCTGCCACCTTATAAAATAAAAATTAAACTAATCAAACAGCTTGAAACTTAGCAGATATTTTGACTGTGAAAAAGTGCATATTGTATTTTCTTGCGCCTACTGTATTTTCTCACTTAGTCATTGAGTGAACTATTACTTTCAAGTTTTCTCACTGAGTGTATATTACGGTAGAGTGCTATTACTGGGTGTGTCCTAGTTCCTTTACCGTGTATTTGTTGTTGAGCTGTATGAAGCCTAGCCATGACGATAGTGTAAAGTTGAACATTGCAAGTCAAGTACATTTGTAAACTAAGCAACTCAATGTCTTCAGTCACTTGGCGTCTATTGTGTATTCATCCTCTTCCTGCTCATTAAGTTTGTTGTCAAAAATAAGTCATTTATTTTAATCCAGTAGCACTGGATATAAGATGGTTGTAAAACATGCTGGATATTTCAACTGAGAAGACTTGGAAAAAAATCAAAACATTAGCTGCAAAACAGAGAAATTCTGCTGTATTTATTACTAATAAATGACATACTAGTCATTGAAAGATTACATTATTAGAAATTCATTGCTATGTTAATCAATTTTTTTCTTTGTTAACATTATCTACGAAATTACAACATTATTTGGGTTTATTATTGGTAGGTAAACTTGAAACATACCAACAAAACAAGATATATAACAACAATGTATCCAAACCCAATGATTACGTTAATGTATATGGATTTAAAGAAAGTTAACTTATGAAGCTAACAGATCAATATATTAATAATATTTTCTTCAAAGTATTTAAACGTAAATTATACATGCACACACAATTGTACATTTACCTGCAGTAAGAGAAGTACCACCATCAGTAGCAATCGGTAATTGAATGTGCGTGAACTCTGGATCTCATTCCACTCATTAGCAACAAAATATGTTCGCCAGATGCTGACTGGTGTAGGCACGGAGTCTGGACACACCCCTTTAGGGACCGAGGAGAGGTTGCGGTTGACGAGGACTCCCCTGGATCTCTCCCAGTCCATGAAGAATATGTCAATGGAACACTGGCTCCACACCAGGTAGGTCACCTGGATCACCTGCCAGTTATGTGACACTCAACATGAGATACATCCTGTTACTAAAATGAACTAACAGTCTAACAATGTAGGATAGTTAGCTAAAATTTTATGTAATTATGGATACTAATTTCACACAAATTATTAAAAAACTAACAAAAAAACAACAAAAAACAACAGCAAAAAAAAAACATGGAAAAAACAACAAAAAAACAAAAACATGGAAAAAACAACAAAAACAAGAGAGAGATAGATGCAGTCTGTACTCTATCACATCTTACCCTGAAGAGAAGTGCTACTCCAAGGAACACTTCAAAGATGATCTCTTGGTGATTGCTGGGCAACACAAAGAACAGGACAGTCTGACCCTATACACAGCACATAGCATTGGACAAAAGGTTAAATAAAATATGCAGTGAGCTTTAGCACAAGTGGTACAATATACATAGCTACGTAGGTAGATACAAACTCTGTACACCAGTGAGGACTAAATAGAATCTAGGGATGTTTATTTATTAGTTATGTATACAAGTACAAGAACTGGTAAAGAAATTTATGTACATGTGTCTACACGTGAGATTACGTATGTGTGCATGTGTGCGCACACTTACATGTATGTGTGTGTGTTCATATTACCTCACCTTAAATATGACGAGCCAAATGAGAGAGGTGACTGTGAGAAGCAGGAACAGCAGTGAGGAGGCCATACTGCAGAACTCCATCAACAAGTACAGATATGCCTGCCACATACAGTAATCTAATGGTATCACTGTTCATATGTACACTAGTAGTCGCTAAATACATTAGGCTACAAAAAATGTGATTACAATTTGTGAGTATACTGAGATGAGAGTTACATGTGGTTGATGTAGATTCAGTGATACAGAATTTTTCCTAAGTTAAATAAAATAGATACATATGTAAATTGCTTTTTTAAGTCTTTTTTTTTTTTTTTTTCCATTAGTCAAAACACTGCCACTAATGGCCCCCGTAACCACTCCCCCCCCCCCCCCCCCCCCCGCCTTTTCATTCTGTACACACACCAACACACCTTTCTATTCCAATACTTACCCCCACATCACAAAATACATCGCCAGACCTCCTGAGGTAGCCGTTGGTCTTGATGACTGCATACACTAGAGATACCAGTACCAGCACACCCAGTGTCACTGACAGGCCTATCACTAGGGAGTCTGAGGAATCTTCATAACTGGTACTATAGGAAGACTACAGACACAACATAGAGGTAAGAATGGAAACAACAACAACAACAACAACAACAAAAAAAAAAAGTGAAGGGAATAGATCAGATAGGAGAGAACTAGAGGAAGTGAGTTAAAAAACTGAGAGACTGTTGGAGGTGGGGCAAGATCTTACTCTGTGGAGGTGGGCTAGATCTTACTCTGTGGAGGTGGGGCTAGATCTTACTCTGTGGAGGTGGGGCTAGATCTTACTCTGTGTGGAGGTGGGCTAGATCTTACTCTGTGGAGGTGGGGCTAGATCTTACTCTGTGGAGGTGGGGCTAGATCTTACGCTGTGTGGAGGTGGGGCAAGATATCACTCTGTGTGGAGGTGGGGCTAGATCTTACCCTGTGTGGAGGTGAGACTAGATTTTACTCTGAGAGACAGTGTGGAGGTGGGGCTAGATCTTACTCTGAGAGCCTGTGTGGAGGTGGGGCTAGATCTAACTCTGAAGACTGTGTGGAGGTGGGGCTAGATCTTACTCTGAGAGACTGTGTGGAGGTGGGGCTAGATCTTACTCCGAGAGACGGTGTGGAGGTGGGGCTAGATCTTACTCTGAAGACTGTGTGGAGGTGGGGCTAGATCTTACTCTGAAGACTGTGTGGAGGTGGGGCTTGATCTTACTCTGAGAGACTGTGTGGAGGTGGGGCTAGATCTTACTCCGAGAGACTGTGTGGAGGTGGGGCTAGATCTTACTCTGAGAGACTGTGTGGAGGTGTGGCTAGATCTTACTCTGAAGACTGTGTGGAGGTGGGACTAGATCTTACTCTGAAGACTGTGTGGAGGTGGGGCTTGATCTTACTCTGAGAGACTGTGTGGAGGTGGGGCTAGATCTTACTCCGAGAGACTGTGTGGAGGTGGGGCTAGATCTTACTCTGAGAGACTGTGTGGAGGTGGGGCTAGATCTTACTCTGAGAGACTGTGTGGAGGTGGGGCTAGATCTTACTCTGAGAGACTGTGTGGAGGTGGGGCTAGATCTTACTCTGAGAGACTGTGTGGAGGTGGGGCTAGATATCCAAGAGTTGTAGGTGATCCTCAAATAGGGAACAGACCATTGGCCGCCAGCATTCAATCCAACACTACAAAAAACAACAACATAACATCAGATATTACACCATTAGACTGAAAACCAAACAAAAAAACAAAAAAACTACCTTTGTTTTATAATTTTCTTCTTACAAATACATGTATTATATAAAATAAAAAAAAGAACATGTTCACATTGACTCACACTAGATTCATGTCCCGGGCATATAGCGGTTGATTAGTGATGGCTTCCACCAGGAAGAACCGCCTGACCAGCTGCCAGAGTCCTCTGTTTCCTCCGGCATTGACCCGCTCTCCTTGCGCTGTCCTGTAGTTAGTGATGAGAACTGGCACTGGGAGCAGCTGCACATCATTGCCAGACAGTGTAGAAACTCTGTTCAGAACTAGGTATTCACGAGGTAGGGGGTGTGGTCAAGGAGAAAAATCACACATTTGTATTAATACCGAAAATACAATGGCAAGTCACCAACACATATATGTTCATACTCCAATACACAGTAGTATGTATAATTTGGTGCATTCCACAATGATTACAAATTCATCAAGTATATCTAACAGCATTAATATCTCGTATTCACTGATGGCACAGAGAATCAAATTGAGTTTACTACAGCTTGTAGTGTAGGATACAGAAGAGTTCGTAGAAAATTGGTGACTGCCCCAGGCTGGTAAGTTCTGATACACTGACCGAACACTGCACAAACACACACACACACACACACACACACACAAACACACACACAAACACACACACAAAAACACACATACTAATAAGATTCCAATATACAAGTGTCAATCAATACATAGTCTTGAATGTTCCGATAGTATTGTACATAATTAACATACCTATTCAACAGTAAACAAGTAACATGATGTAAACAACAACAACAGCACTGAACTTCAATGAATCAGCTTATTCAAGACTCACGGAGATTTGGTACTCCACTCCGACCCTCACGGACGACGCCCCCCTAGTGGGTAAGTCCTTACATAGTAGTATCTGTTGGGAGGACAAATCGACCAACTCTAGGAATGTACCATTGAGTGAATAGGACGCCAGCACCAGAGGCAGTGATGACATATTCTATACAACACATGTATACACACACACATGGTAGCACATGGACACATAAACATGTTAGTTACATGTAGACATGTCAACACATACACATAGTGCACATGTACACATATCACATGCACCAATTCTGCTCTGAATTTACTGTAACAATGAAGCACCAAAGGTGCGAGCCCTCAGCACTACTAAACACTACTTAGCTATTACAATATAATCTCAGACCAAAAGAGCAAGCAACCTAGCTATTTTAATCAGGCATCAATATAGCTCCAGCAATGAAAATAGTACATGGAAACGCTGTCTTCATAAGAGAAGAAACTAAACTAGCCAGAAACACTCACCTGTATACATTTTCAACATGAAACTTCACACTTCTTTCAACTCCGTTAACTTCCCTGAGCATAAAGCAAACTACACTGCATGCTGCAAGAAATTATTTGCTCATTGATTATGACGTGACGCTAGGGGGCGTTACCCACAAAAGCTGGTACCTAGGTGGAGCTGAAAGCTTTGCGTTTTCCCCATTATTAGCTCGAAATTAAAAAAAAAAGTAGCACAATAAAAGGTCCTAGATCTTCATTCTGAGTAAGTTCATACCTAAATCAACGGTTAATTGTCAGTAATCTCCAAAATCAGAGCGCGACAGACAGACAAATAGGATGACTACTATAACACTCTCGCGCGTGTACGCTGAGGGTTGACAAGTACAAATTCCAATAATCAATCATTAACGGTACATGTGTGATATTTGACTATTGAGTGACTGTTGAGTGCCTTAAAATCAGATAAATTTCTTGTGCATTTAAATATTCCATCTTATATGAATGTAGAACATCAGCTACAATGAACAATACCACACCCTATGATCACAGCATACTGCATGTGTTACTAAAGCACTCTGTAATAGTGTCTCACTTCTCTTTGTTCACCAACCTACTTCAGGAATTACCATTACCTACAGGGACGGAGGAAGTTCTCATGAATTGGTCCGGCCAGGAAATGGATGTGGTCAAAACAGTTTATGGGTGTGGCCAAAAAAGTTCATGGGTGTAGCTAAGGATAATTGATGGGTGTGACACGTCAATACATACTTTTATTCACTAAAATTGTAATAGCTTGTTAAATTAAAAAAAGTAATTTTGTATTAGCTAAGTTTAGAATGATGCCATCATAGCTAGAAAGCTAGAATAATTACTGATAATACTAACTACATTGCAAACCGTACTTAAACTGGTGTCAAATTTATAAATCTTAGACTTCGTTATTTATCGCAATCATTAAATGTCAAACCACCACTAAACAAACTGCAGGAGAATGAAAATTATCGGTAAAGATCGTCAATTTGGGATTTTTTTTTTTTTTTTTTTTTTTTTTTTTTTTTTTTTTCTTCTTTTTTTTTTTCCCTTTGAAGAGAACAGTTATTTCGGTCCCTATTTTCAAAAGATGGTCTTACCAAAACCGCACCAACTGGACCAGTTCCTCCGGGCCTGACTTGACCTCACTCATAGCACAATCTATGATTTATGTAAAGGTTTTGTGCACAACCTCTAGGATGATTACTCCAACTGAAGTATTGTTAGCACACAAAAACATTCAAGTTCAATTTCTTTGGTGTATATTATAACTAACTTTTTAAAATTTATATTCTCAACACTGCCACGACATTGCACGAATACAGCACGCCACATTTTCATTTCCATGTTATGTAAGAGACAATATTGGTAAAATGTTCTTTTCTGCAATTATTTAGCAGAAGTTAAACACCAAGTGTCTCGTACAATATTTAAGAGGTTAATCTTTACCCAAAGTATACTCATATCCTACTTGTCTAAACTAACTCCTCCCATGTCCAGCATTGTTAATCTCACCTTGGTAAACACCGTGGTCATGACCTGTGTATCCTCCAGCTCCGCGCGAGCTCCTCTCTCAGGATAGTACAGAGACTGAAGGAGATTGAGAGATGCCAACGTGAGAGTCTGTTGACAGGAAGGGTCGGAGCGCAAATACTGCTGCAACACACACAGGTGACCCACCAGGTGGCACGATGTCAGGTCTGAGGCTTCCTGCAAATATCATACAAACGTATGCACAAACACACACAATCTGCATAGGAGATTTCTTCTGATGACACTTTACCAGACGTTCTAAATTATGTCTTTATTTAATCAGACAACTCATCTACTACTGTGGAAAGTTGGTGACCGCTTAGGCCAAATTTGTTGTGCAGTATTACGCAGTGATAATTCTAATTTACCAATTCCATTGTTTCACTTTAATAGTAATTGAAGGCAAAAGAGTGGACAATTAGTGATTAGTAATTGACTACTGTAGTGTTAAATTGCGATTTTAATTATATATCTCCCTCTCCCTGCACACAATACACACACAAAGTATGGGATATTATTGTAAGCCAAATGAAATAAAATTTAATTTACTGTCTCTGCCTCCAATCATGATTACAGGAAAGAACTCAATGAGCACAAATCAGGTTTGCATTATAAAGTTTATCTCACCTGAGTATCCTCACTTAGCAATTATCAAAGACTGGAAAGGAAAGGGAGATGGGTGAAGTGGGGAAGGAGAGAGGGAGGGGGGAGGGGG
>WLWD01004083.1_pt1 | contig 30039 bp, 7 predicted proteins | sample 6712731 | NCBI WGS metagenome assembly WLWD01 (sample SAMN12718690, study PRJNA576275) | sponge metagenome | isolation source: marine sponge | host: Mycale hentscheli | place: New Zealand: South Island, Marlborough, Capsize Point | collected 2014-11-01
CCATAATTATAGTAAGGAGTTAACAAAAGAGAACTGATCCTCTCATGTTTCCAAACATACAAACAAATTTAAGTTGCAAATATCACTAATTCACTAATTTTCAACTGAATTAATAAAATAATTTCTCAGTTTTAACAGCCAATATATTTTGCCTAATGAAAACTTAACCAAATTAGTTCAGTTATAATTAATCACGTAATTGGCTGTTAAAACGGGGAAAAACTCCTATAATAATACCATCATTGTTTTTGTTCTTTGATATCACTTGATTATTCATTATTTGTTATAAACACTGCTGATAATAATATTGTCATTATGCAATGCATGTTTTATTAATAGAAGCTTATGTACCTCTTGTTTCAGTGCCTTCAAAATTTTTACTTAATACATAGTGGTTATTCTAATTTTTATTATAAACTCGTTTTTAGAAAGAAGAGAAGATAGCAAAATTAAAAAGTAAGGAGCTTTGACATTAGTTTTATTATTATTGTCTACCAAAGAAATATCATCTCATGGACACTGTCTTTCAGCATTATACTTCTTGTTCAATTTCCAAGTTATATTTATACTATTTGTGCAAATTTATGTGACGAAAATACTACCATTGTAGTGAAATGTTTAGTCTTTGTTGTAATTGAGATAAAATACATGCATGCATGCTAATACATTCATTAGATTACATTCACTACGCTACTTACCTTAATTTTCTGAGTAGTGATAACACAGTAATATCAAGTTTAAGCCATTTGACTACTTCTATTACCAGTAACTCGAACAAGTTCTCAGCTACAAAATAAAAAACAAGGCCAGAGTTATTTTTGTAACTTTAGTTAATCTGACTACCAGTGGCTCTTGACAACCAACAAGCGGCACTAAGAAGCTCCAAAAAAATGGCGAGTTTTAATGCATATAATTATGGTAATGAGAATTCAATGCCATAGTAACCACTCTCCGCAACTGTTTGTATTAAAAAAAAAAGCAACAAAACACAAGTCACATTATTTAACTTTGTGACATTCTTTAGATAAGTAGTAGTTGTAATGCACAATACTTCACACAACTGAACATACCTACTCAAGACTTACCTTCCTGGTTACTCTAGTGGACAATTAATTTTCAAGTAAATACAGTTGTGCAGGGCTTATCACTGTGACAGATAGGGTATTAGCTCACCACCACCACTAACTCGAATAGAAATGAACTCGAGCAAGGTTTTGAGTTTTAACTACACCCGCAAAAGAATTCAAAGTGGTAAACAATTCAATTTCTGGGATGATACAGGTAATCATCGGTAAGCCAGAGGATTCAGTTTAATAAGTTTGGATGGGGTAGAACAACGAGCTAACACAAAAATACTGGAGGGTCAAAGTACAAAATGACATATGTACATCCTGACATATATATATACATTATACTAATGGTGTGATTGAGCGCAAATATCGAGCGAGCCTGCCTAGGTTACATAAAAATACAGTATTGTTAAATAATATACTTTAGCTTAGTTCATGCAAAAAAGTATTTATTGTAGTGATCATTAATATTACATAGTTGCCAACTGCCTCACAAGCTCCGGGACAGTCCCGAATATATCACTTAGCTACTGTCCTGCAACAGAATTGTACTCTTTCTATTGTTCATCCTGGAAATGATAAACTTTGTATCTGTTTACTAATGATTCCACTGTTTAAAAAAAATTGGAGTGTTCATTTGATTTTAGAATAGGCTTTTTTTTCATGAATATATCGATTTAATCTGAAGAAAAGTGACCGCACAGATTTTGGCGACCGCAACCTATTGTCGCCAATTGTAGAAAATCATATTAATATACTTTTAAACCATCATGTTATCATTACTTCCTTATAATTGTTGTGATTTTGGGTGTGGTCTGGGGTGTGGCTTAATGTCCCTGAACTATGATTAAAGAGTTGGCAACCATGATATTACTACCAATCAAATACAGAATTATCTTACCTCAATTTCTTGAATAGTGATAACATCTGTAGTATCCAATTTATGCCTTCTGACTGCCTTAATTACCAGTAACTGTTGAACAAGCTCACAGCTCTACCAAAAAAAACAACATAGCCAGTATTATTTTTGTAATTTTAGCTAACCAATATGGAACTACATACTTATCTTAGCTGCTCCCAAGTAATGATGGCTTCATTGGTTTAGCCACTCAGTCTACCAGTGACGCTACCAACAAATGGCATTTAGCAGCCCCCAAAAAACAACAAAGTTTGAGATTATGTTTGGTAAAAGGTTTTCAGTGCCATAGTAACCGTTCGCAGTAACTTTTTGGGACTTGAAAAAAAAGTGTTTCGCAGGAATTATCTCACAGTTTGGAGCCTAAGTTTTTCAAAGAAGACTTGTTTAATGCTGTAGTATCAGAAGAAAGTGGGGCCAATCCTATAAAGTTGTGTTTTTAGGAGTAAAAATGGCACCCGTGTGCGTGTTTAAGGAGCATACGTACATAATTATAAATGTTATAGTACGTATTAAGTGAGTCAGAGTGTGATATGGCAAATATTTCACGAGCAGGCTAATTTATTTTCTGGAGCCAGAGGTGAGTGAAAATAAAGCCTGAGAGTGAAATATCTAGCCATATCACTCTGACAAGTGTAATAAGTGGTTTATTTCATGCTAGATGTCTTCACTGATGTAGTTTGTTGGTAATTTAAGGTGTAAAGTAGGCCCTAGAACTCTCTAGGGGCTCACCACACTCCCAGCTGATATTTTAGCAGCTGCTCTAACCTGGTTGGGTAGGCTCCACTAGAGGAAGGTAGCTGTAAAAACCCAGAAAACTGGTAAGCCAGGCCCAGTTGCTCTAACTACTAGCTAGGGTAATGAGCTTGTGCAACACAGCCATGAGATAACACTATGTGATAACACTACCTAAAGATAGCATTGGGAAGATATCTAGCATGGAATAAATATACATGTATGTATATAACATATACCAGATTTTCGATTGTCCATCCTTAATAGTATCTCGCTAAATTGTATCTCGCTAAATTCGCTTGCTCCGTAACAAATATCCCAAATTCTCAATTTGACACCAATGTAGTGTCTCGCTTGCTTCTCTCGCCATTTATTTCAATGCTATATTATTATTTGGTGCAGTTCAGTACAAATACATGCTTCAGCTATTCGAATGTTATCAATATCTAATGTAAAACAATTTTGGAAAGAGCTAACAAAACGAAACTGATCATTTCATATACTGCCAAACATACAAACTAATTGAAGTAACTGATTCAGTAATTTTAAATTGAAATAATAATAATAATAACATTTTCCCCTTAGTTTTAACTCTCAATTAGAATCAAATTAGTTCAGTTATAATTAATTATATTATATTGACTATTAAAATGTGGAAAAAAACTCCTATAGTAGTAGCTACTATCGTTGCTTTTGTACTTCGATGTCACTCGATTATATATATTTAGTTATAAACACGACTGATAATATTGTCATTTTGAAATGCATGTTTGATCAATAGTCAGCTTATTCCCCTCTTATTTCAGTACCTTCAAAAATTTTACTTTGTACATAGTAGTTATTCTAATTTTTATTATAAAATCATTTTTTAGAAAGAAGAGAAGATAGCACAATTATTAAAGACTAAAGGGTTTTGGCATTAGTTTTGTTTTTATTGTCTTCTAAAGAAATATACTCCATGGACATTATGTCATTCAGCATTATATTCTTATTCATTTTCTACGTTAAAATTATACTATTTGTGCAAATTATTTGACGAAAAAATACTATTGTAGTAAAGTTAAGTTTGTATTAGAATTGAGATAAAATAGATGCATGCATGCTAATACATAACATTATTATACGATTCGTTTTGATACAAATAATCATAGATAGAAGCACATTATACATTTTATACATATCTATCAGGCATTCTTAATGAGTGATCCAGTCATTTCCCTTCAATCTTCCTGATCCTTTTCATGCTCTCAGAAAGCTGTCATTTCATGATCCTCTTAGGTCCAATCATATTTTAATGTTATAGTTATAATATAGCTTAATATCATATTAACAATAAACATGTTAAAGAAAAACACATCTACTATCAGTCACTTTTCATAATAAGCAGTTTTTCACTTCGTAACTTGATGTAGGGTACAGTATGGTACTCGAAATATTGATCAACCTAAGACTACTGCAGCCACAATATTAAAATTTAAATAACTTTTGCTAACTTTTGTATTATGTTACAACTATATATAGTAATTCATTTCAGATAGTTGCTCTAGTAATTATCATTAGACTAATACCACACCATATCAAACATCAGAATTGGTAGCTATAGGTAATGGTCTCAACTTGGAGATTGCTGTTGGGAAAGATGCCTCCAAGAGCTTGAGTAAAGAGTCTCCCCAAACTGTCAGAAGAATCCAGCAATCCCATTAAAATAAAACTATTGGAACGCCCTGACTTTGCAATTGATATGAAGAACGGCGCTTATCCAGGAACTGTTATAAAATTGATGTATCCATGAGAGTGCAACTAATAGTTAGTTAGTTACCACGGTCCCTGTTTAACGGTTTTAAATCTACTTCAAGTGAAGCAGCAAAGAATACTGGATCTGCTGTCTTCATTATGTACAGCATGACCAACATTTCGAAGGGCACTTTCCTTTATTTCAATTTTCATTTTTTTACTTTTAATCGGTTCAGTTCAGCTAGCCTCCTAACAATTTATGAGTGCCCACATCTTTTTGTACTGACGAGTGAGTGTTTACACTTACATTATTGACGACTAATCTCGCGAGCCAGACCCTTTACCTAACAGCTAAAAGGTCTGGCTTGCGAGATTAATTGACGACTAGCGGGTCACGCAGATTCATTGAATAATGCGGGTAGCTGTGTGAGGAAATAGGATTTAAGAAATTTTTAATTCTCATAATTGGAACTCGTGATTATGGGTGCCCGTTCGAACTTTCAATGGGCACATAATAATTCCTCGTAGGTGCTCGCCGTTCTTTCTTGTCTACGCCTGGCCGTGTGAGTTAAATATCAAGACGGTACTTTCAGTTACATATAAACTCTACTCCTGGTGGACCTACTATGGATCCTGACAGGTTAGCTAGAAAAAGTTAGGCAATTATCATTGTTTTCTCAGGGTAAAAAGTAGAATTCTATCATCGAACTCATGAAATGTCAAATCTACACCAGCTTCGCAGTAGAGAACAACACTAAATATCTTACATTTAACCTTTATCCTCTGCTGGAAAGGTGGTGTAAATTAGACATTTTCTAGATTCATGACAATAGGAAATTCAGCATTTTGCTCTATGTTTGTTACTAGCTAATCTTTTAGGGTTAGGAGGAGGGGAAAGATGTGGTTGAAATAATACTTCACTAGATATAGCTTATTAGCAATTTTTAAGTAAGTTTAAGGATGGCTTGTTCTACCACAACCACAAGGGAGACTAAAGTTAGTTTAGTAACTCACCTACTAGTAATTACGTGTCATATAACTAGAAGCATTAGTGTAAATTGAGTATTTTTTGCTTACTATTTGATAAAGTATAAACATCTTTTCCTTTTCTTTGAAACTTTTGAATATTATAGCACAATGTTAATGGTCTGCTTATTGTAGATACTTCATTATTTTTGGGAGAATTTATTGGATTTTTTTCAAGCACTTTCTAGCATCAACTTTCATTGCATTTCAGCAAGTTCATAATCTTGAGATTCCTATTATATCATTTGTTCCTTGCCAGAATACTAGCAATGTGAATTATACTGAATGTGATCCATTTGTTTATCCTTCTATCCTGGAAGCCATTGAGGAAGTGAACGAGAACGGAGTTGTGATCAAAAACAACAAGGAGGAAATGCTAGCCGTGAAATTGAAATTATTTGATACTATAACTGAGGTAATAACTAGCGAATTTAATCATAATTTGTATAGATTTAAGACCATAGCCTGCTTACCATGCTTACTTGATCTCAAATTATTCTAACAACTTTTTTTTATGATAAAGGTAATGCAGATTTCCCCATGAAAATGTCAACTTAGATAGAAACTATTATTAAGTTTTCTGAACTTTCATAAAAACTAGGTTAAAATTTTCTCACTTAAATTAAATTATTATAAAGGCATAATGTGAAGGTCTTGAATGTTGTGGGTTGTTTAGTGGCTAAAGCAGGAGTCCTGGATTCTATTCCCCAGTGACAACTAAGATTTTTCACATTTTGCCTTTGCTTCTCTCTAAATGAGAAACTTTCAATCCAGATAAAAAACTTAAGAGGAATCAGACTTACAATAGCAATAACTGTATTCACATTTTCCTAATTTTATAGAATAATGCACTTCAATCATTGGTTCAGTTATTACAAATTATGCAACTAAATTCTACTCCTATTGTGGGGATGATAGGCCCCCAGAGCAACGAAGTAACTAACCTTCTGGCATTCAGCTCAAGTGTTGGCATGCCATTGATTATGGTGAGTGTCACTAAAAAGATGCATAATGATACATCTATTATAATATGTGGTGTGCCGGGCAGCTGGGAGAGGGAAGGTAGGTTAAGGTACTCTGCCACCACTGCTAATGTAACTAGCTATACCAATTACTCAGCAGAAGTTCCTCCCAAAAGTAAAGAGTTACTAATTCTTTAGTTTAGGTAGAAACAATAGCATTCATCTGAGGTCTTAACACAGAGTGAACTACTAATAGAATGACTGCATGTGCTCAGGTGGTCACTATTTTATGCAACCATTCCTAAGCATGCTCAGTGTGTATTTGGAATGACTCAGCATGAACCAGCAAAAGTGATCTACACTTGGGTGAAGGATGAATAAAGAAATGAACAGTTCAGTTCTGTACTTGCTAATAATAATTAATAAGATAAGTTACTGTTGTACTGTGTGTGTTGTGGGCTTGGTCACCACATAATATATAATATATATAAAAAATACGAATAACATGCTATTGTCTGACATTGATAAGCTAACAGTATATAATCTTTATTATCTTATTTCTCCAATATAATGAGGAACACAAAACTACATGAAGTTGGACATAACGGTAGTTTGAATACAATGAGATGTAGTACTTGGATTGAAATTAGGAAAAGAATAGTGATGACCCATACATATGGAATATCTTTAATTTGGCAATGTAGACATAATGTAAAACTAATTTGATTATTTATGAAATAACACTGTACTTGTTAAATCATATTTTGCTAACCAGTGTAATTGCAATGTTAAGCAGGTTTTGTACCCAATGACTAAAACATACGGAATCATGATGTTATAATTTATCATGACAAAAGCATTTAATAAAGCAGCTCTTGCTTAAAACACAAGTTTATGTACAATAATACAGGTCTCATATGGAGCAGATGATATTATATTTGACAGAAGAAGAGATTTATACTCTAACCTTTACAGAACTATTCCTTCATTAGAGGCCACGAATAGAGCTATAGTTTGCTTAATGAACAAATTTAACTGGCATAAAATGGCAATAATTACATCAACTACTCAAATCCCTAAAAGCTCATATTCCTGGTATTTTCCAAAAAATTCAATTATGGTATAATATATCTTTTTATAGTCAGCAGAAAACTTGGCTTCGCTTGCAAGAAGATCAAGTATTCAAGTTACTATAGACAAAATTCCTGGTTTGAATATAAATGAATATGATAGCATAGTCCAAGGAGAAGTTTGGTCATTGCACGCTACTGAAGTCCTAAAATCATGGAACAAAAATATCTTCAAGATATTTGTGACCCGCTCCCAGAAAATCGACCATTTGCAAAAAAAAATGAACATTCATTTTTTAGCTTCAGTAAGCCCAAAATTTATCAACAAGTACGATGAGCCCTTAAGCGTTTTTCTCCGACGCTTCTCCGCAAAGATACAAACAAAAACACTACACGCGTTTTCACCGCTTAACCGTTCGTTTTTACGAGAAAAATCACTTTAAAGCGAGACGCCTGAAGTCCGTAAATTTCTCCGCGTCACGGTTACGCCCACATTTGTGCCGGGAAGAAAAAAATGGCCATTATTGTTTACTCACTAACCACGTTCTGTACTTTCACTGCTGGAAACAAGAAGCTTATTTTGTCAGGTTTGTAGATATGGTCATAAGATTAACTTAAGTCACTATTTGTAAAATTTATGCTGTAGATGTTACAGCATATATTTCACATGAGTTGTGTGGTGTATTGAGCAACTTATTTCTCCGTATAGTACTCAAAGTGTAGCTATGCAATAAGCATTTATTTATACTGTACTTCTGTGTCAGAGCAAGTACTAATAATTAAATTGATACGTACTTGAAGGCTGACAAGGATTTTCATATGTCAAATTTTGTAGTACAACCTAATGACAATAATAAGAGGACATGCAACTATAAAACATGATTTCATTGAGATTATTTTAAACTATTGATAGGCACTAAGACTGCAGAGATCATTGTTGGATGAGTCTCATGTTTGGATTCTGCCAGAATATCAGCTGGAGTGGTGGAAACTAGAAGAAACTGTCATATCTTCACTTCACAGCAACATTAACTGTAGCAACCAAGAAATGCTAGAAATTGTCAACATGACAAATATTTTAGTAGTAGATTCTCTGAAATACTCCATTCCTGATAATAATTTTGATGCCAACTTGCACCAACAATTTTATGTCATTGTAAGTGTATAATTATAAAGAATCATTTTATCATTGAAGTTAGATATAAGTTTGATATGAATATAAATATTTACATACATTTTGTGTTACGCTCTGTTTGATGCAGAAAAGAAATATTTCAAGTTTTATAAACAGTATAGTAAACAGGGAAGCTAATAATAGTCATCATTTCCAACCTCTCTTACGGAATTCGTTAGCAGCAGCAGTTTATGACTCAGTTTGGACATTGGCTCTGGCCTATGATGAACTCGTCAAGAAAAATATGTCAGTGAATATAGATAATGTGAACAATGAGATTAGAAGCATTTCATTTCAAGGATTGAGTGTAAGTTAATTTTATAACTGACTAAATCATAAGCTATTCGAAGATGCTTGGGACCTCAACAGAAGATGATTTCACAGAAAAAATACATGATAAATTATGTATTATGTAATACAGGTATTCCTAATTTATGTTTTAGTTGATATTCTTCAATATGGTAACATTATGCAACTACAATGTCCCTCGCACAAGTCCCAATTTTACTTGTAATGTCTGATTTAACTGTGTTTAGATATTATTATTATTAATTAAATGTTATGACTTTATAGAAAATACATAACTTCAAACAAGGTCCTAATTATGCTTCTGTTCTTTCAGTGTCACAATTTTATGGTAAGAATATTGTGCTGTTTATAATATTTTTGAACAATAATAATTGTGGCCTAGATCATATTCTTCAGCCTGTAGACATTGTCACGGGAATTGACTATAGCAAATCAATCTTTTGTTCAGATGTAAATTTCTCATCTGTTAGGAAATATTCGAGATTACTAAATCTACTTAAGGTAGACAAATACCTCGATGATTACATTTGGAAAGGTATGACATTCATGAAGTATCAGTAATTGATAAGATGTGACACTCATTCTGTTCATAAGGATGGCCTATATGTATAATGCACTTGCCAGAATATTTGTTCTAAATAACTTTAAGCATGTTTTTAGTCACGTTAATAATCTGTTTATAACGTGATATTTTAATGGTGAGTAGCCATTTTAATTACAACATTTTGCATCAACTGGTATGTATGAGCTAAAGTGTCCACATGCATAGCACACAAAGTAGTGGATTTTTATTATCATTATTTGAAATGTTCAAATATCTGGGATAAATCAAAATACTTGCAGGTTCATAGATTGATAAGCTATTGATATTAATTTTAAGTGATTGAAGTAATTTCATTGGCTGAGACTACTGTGAGATTTTTAATATTCACAAATGAATTATAATTGAAATGTATGTAATGTGACTTTATTCAGTTAAGTAGTAGTCATAATCTTTCTACAAATCGGTTTAGATTCACTTGATCATTTTTGCTAATTAATTTAGGAGGCTTCCTTCCTTATGACGGACCCAATTACATTCAGCTGCACATTCCTGTCACTCAGTTCCTCATAGCATCCCTCATCGACTTGATTGCCCTAGGCATTTGTATTGCAATTTTAGTCATTGTCATCAAACTGTGGGACAACAAGTGAGACTATAATTATCCTTGTTACTTTCGGTCTATAATAACATTATTATATGTGTTTTTTTAGGCACATTAAGTCTATATCTCCTATGTTAACAATTGTGGCAATGATTGCGCTACTTTTTGAGGTACCGAATAACATTGTGTGGGGGTTAAGTGTATCATCAACCGAGTACAATATTAGCTATACATTCCAGAGGTTTCTATGCAGTGTAAGAATATATTTTTATTTAAGAATGTATAAAAGAAAAATACCAGATTGTTAGTTGTAATGAACCTCTTAATTGCTTATCTGTATTGTAATAAGGTTCTTTGTTTCTATTGAAGTGTATTTATTAGTTACATTCCATACATCAAGGGAATGTTTATGTTATCCAGATCATTAATTTTATTATGTTTGAAAATGAAAATAACATCTAGAACTGAACAGGTGTCATCTTGTTTAGAGTACATTATTATGTTTTTACTAATAGAATTTTTACTAACTTAAATATAACCAATAAGGACTAATATTTTTCTTTGTGCATAGGTGTATGATGTGCTCATGTATTTTGGCTTGATAATCGCAGAAGCAATAATTTTGGCTAAAGGATGGAGACTGTACAGAATATTTTACAATTCTCAACAGAAAGTTAATGTAATGAAATAATATTCCTTTCAGGGAACATAATTTTGTTAATCTTTTGTACTACTCCAAGTCAATTTTTAAGCAAAATTTAACTAATGACTATTCATAAAGTATTTACACATTATTATTTTGCATACAGTCTTAGTCGTCGTATTTTAGCCAGCATAATATGTATACATATTTTAATCTAAATATATGGCAGGCAATATTATTATAATAGTTTATGTTTCAGATTACTGGAATCTCTAACACTTCTTTGTGCCTCATCGTCAGTCCATTTATAGTACTCTTCATAGTTCTGACTGTCATCAAGGAAGCCATTGATCCAAAGAAGCCATACATTACAGACTACTATGTAAGCTAACACAAGTTTACATTATGACAAAGAAATCAAGGAAACTACACTATAAACACTATAAACCCAAGATACATTTAAAAGAGCATGAAACCCAGCATGGATTTGTCCTTAGAAAAACATTTCAGCAAAGTTAAGTCACGAGTAAATGATGATCTCATTAGTAGTCTAGGTGCTGAAAGCAATTTGAAAATACATAGGCCAGGCTAGATGAGACCAGAGTATGGCGTGGCACATTTAGGACAGAGAAACTATGCTTGTACACGGTACAAGGAAGGTAGCTGTAAAACCGAGAAAATTGAAAAGTTTGGCCAGTTGCTATAACTACAAGGGTAATGAGCTTGTGCAGTATAGCATGAAATAACAGCGTGAAATATCGTGAGTTATTTCACGGGTCATGTACCTAAACATATCATTGTGAAGATATCTAGGGTGGAACATAATATTTCGTCTTCCTGGTAAAAATCTCCATTAATGTTGAACGAATGCTCTCCTCCAATGATCTTGTTATAATTTGATTTTTAACTTATTAATTAATTTTCAGCAGAAATCCATTAGAAAAATGTTGTTGCTATCCAGCTACATATTTATTTTCTGAATCATTTTAGTAATTGTTTTTGGCTTGATATTATATTATTTTATAAAAGATTCAGCGTATCTTTATATCAATGGACTAATAATTTGATCATGTGGCATTTGTTGTCGGTTGTTATAGTGGAACTCAACTACAAGACTTAATGTAACTAAATGTGAACATCTTGGAGTTGGAAGTTATTTTTTCTACGCTATTCAGCTAGAATTTTTCATTTTAGCAATATTTCTCACCTTTATAAGTATCAAGAATTCAAATATTTCTGACCCACGCTATAGTGAATAAGGGAAGAGTTTGAGCAGATATGCAGCTACTTCTGGTATTCTTGTTATGACTATTTATTTGGTTTATTGGTACATAAATTACGTCTCTAACGGATTTGAAATATTTCTATTCTTTTGGATTATCACCATCTATTCTTTTATATTGCCAGTGGCTATTTTTGGCATTGTATTTATACCTAAGGTAAGCAATTACTGTATTTCTCTTTTATAAAGAGGGAGCTGAAACATAAATGGGAACAATTATATAAAATAATATGGCATGACAATAGTGACAGAATATCAGGGAAATGCAATTGTCTCCAAGAAATGTGAAATTTTCTAACAATTATGTACATTCCACATCAGAACAAAGAAATCATGACGGCAATTGCTTGTGGAGTTGTCAATAGTAGCTAGACACAAATAATATTATTGTCAGGTTTTCAAAAATGTTTCACTATTTAATAATCAACAAGAATGAGTGATCTGTTATAGCAGTCAAACATTAATTGGATCTTGGGAGTAGGACAGATGTGTCTTATAAGAGCTTATTTTACAGCAATAGATACATGAGCTTAAAAGTAAGAAATTCAGTAATACTGGTCATTTGTCTTCTTCGTTAATTATTTACTTCAAACCACTTTCTTATTACTGAATTTTGAAGATTAATTTTGTTAGTATTCTGCTGAAGTTTTTTATTTTTACAATTTTATTTTACAATTTCTTTCCCACTCCCTTGCTAAAATTTATACTTTGATTAAAATACTTTTATACAGTTTGCAATAATTCATGAGGAATACAAGGAACGAAAATTAAAAAATAAAAGGGAAGTGGAAGCAGCTAATTATCTTGCAAAACTCAAAACTCTAAGAAAATCTCTTGTGGAATCAAATAGAGAGGTATGACAAAAGTTTAGGGGATTATTGTTATGACTTAATATCACATGGAAACTAGCTATTAGCTTCACAATTAATAATCTATAAGCTACTGAGATTATGTAAATATTGCAGTGTAAGAATGTATTATGATATAAAATAATGTATTTCTATTCTTTCAATTTTGTCTCTTTCTTAAAGTTATTTTGTGCGACCCACATGGTTTATCTACTCTATTATGCTATTGATGTAAAGCAAAATTAAGGAAAAGTTTACTAAATACGCGTAAATATATGAAGCAAATTATGTAATAATAATCATTAAATCAATCATTTATTATGCTGAAATAATATTACATTTTTCTCTTTTTTTTCCAGTTTTTAACAGCCAATAGCTATAATAATGTCTAATTAAAACTTTAACCAAATTATTATAACTTTAATTAAACATAATATTGAGCCTTAAAACTGAAAATATTACGCTGACATTATAGTGTTTGTACTTTTTATCACTTTTTTGTCAATATTTTTTTTTGCTATGAACACAGTAGATGATATTGCTATTATGCAATGCTTGCTTGTTAGCTCATTCACCTTCCATTTCAGAATCTTCAAATATTATACTTAATACAATAGTACCTACTCTGATTATTTTATTATGTATCTTATTTTAGAAAGAAGAGAAGATAACAAAATTGAAGTCTAAGGAGTTGTGACATTAGATTTTTCTTGTATACTAAGGAAACATATTTTCTCATGAACAAGATGTCAATCAGCATTATATTCTTGTTCAATTTCTAAGTTTATATTTATACTGGCTATTTATGCCAAATTCAAGATGAAACTAATAATATTATTATTGTAAAATATTTAATCTTTGGTATATTCAAGACAAAATACATGCATACATGCTAATACATAATTTAATACATTCAAATTAATTTCATACAAATACGTCTACATAATATACTTGCACACATACAAACATATTGTCATTCTAGATGCGTGATCCGGTCATTAGTCTCATCCTTCCTGATCCTTTTTTAGCCGCTATCTCTTATTTTGATTTACTAGTATTATTTTTTATGTTAGCAAAGCCATGCTCTCAGAAAACTGGCATTTCGTGATCCTCCTGTCACTTGTATTGTCATGCATTTCCGGAACTAGTTGTTGTCTCACTAGAATTTCCTTGTGACACTATCCGTCCAAAAATATTCTAATTTCACTATTTTTCTAAAGTTATATTGTGAAGTGGTATCTGTTGAGAGGCTGGCTTGACTGTAGTGATGTTTTGATTAACTGACACTAAAACTAAGATTAATTATAGTTACACCACAAAACATTTTAGTAAACTAACCTGAACTAAATTTCACATAGGATGAACTAAAATTATTCTTCAAAACAAAACAAATAGCTACTTAATCAATTTCTAGTGACATTGCTGAAAGAAGACGAATGATCACTGGTAGTCCCAGGAAGTAAACCCTTTACCCAATCATTTTTTCATGGCAACTGAGTAAATTGTTTGGCTAAGGCAAACTGTTGGACAGCAGTCTGCACTTACTCATAGCGTAAACAATTGATTTTAAATATTAATCATGCATCACTGGATATTAACAAATTAGTGAAAAGAGCAGAATTAGCATGAAGCTATCATTACCTGTATTGGTACACAGAGGCAGATCCAAGTGCTGATGAGGGGCCCAAACATATTTAGGTTAAGGTTATGAAATTTAATGAAAATATGTAAATGGTTTCGATATATTTATAGATGAGAGCATACAGTATGCATACACACAATTGCCTGTATTGATATACTTGTAGATAATAATATAATTTTCTATACACTTGGTTCAGAAGGGGGCGGGGAGCTACCTCTGAAGCGTACCTGTATCTACCTCTGGTACACTCTGTCATATTGTGGTGACTAAGCCAAATGTCATGAGATCAACTTAACATAGTGGTATCTCTTCTTTTCAGATACACATGTGCCTAGTTTTATTCCTTTATACACTTGTCTAGTTTGTGTAAGAAATACACTGATTTCCTTTTTGAATTCTCAGGCAGTGAATAAATAATGCTTTAGTGGAGTATGAATAATGGAATATTGTCCCCACATGTGTGACATCAACCATCAGCATTTAAAGCATCATTGGGAAATTTTCATTTATTGTAATTTAGTTTTAAATTTCACACATTTGAAAAAAAATTCATGTTAAAGGATAAGTAATAAACGTTTCTAGTATCAAAATCTATCAAATGCATTAAAATGATTGATGCTCTCTGGAATATGCATGGTGTGACCACTAGCTACCTGTTTATAACTCAATCTGAGTCAATAATTGTTGTAGATTGTTTTGGTAGTATATTATTAGTCAAAATCCAATGACATTTCAGTATGTTAAAGTGATGATGTACTTGACTTATACAAGCAGTTGTTTGTATAATGAATAAAGCCAGAAAGCTTTACTGATTAATTAGTGAAAAACGAAGTGTTTCATAAATCATTGCTTTAAGGTCAGAAATATGATTCTATTTTGGACAGGTATAACTCGAGTATCCCAGATAACTTTTTACTCATTTTTATTATTTTTTTATATGAAATACATAATCATTGTGAATAGCTATGTCCAGTCCTGACCAAATTGTATTCACTTCAACCAAAATTCAAGGAAACAACTTCTTTTTTAATTTTCTGACATGTTCTGATAATGGGTCAGATTATGATAACTTAGTATTGTTGATGTATGATACAAGAAAATGAAAAAAGTGTGAGCAGGTACAACATTGAGTCATGAAAGCATATGATCTTAGATAAGGCTCAATTGTAGCACGTAATGGAGCAACATTTTTCATCTTATATTTTTTCACTGAATTTAGTAGCAAGAGTCTAATACCTTGCAATCAGGTCCATGGTATACTGTTAGTAGTCTCTAGTTATTTTGTATAAAGTAAAATTCATAAAATCACTTGTTTGCCATATGTCGGCAGTGAAGAACTTGGAGGAAATTGCGAATTTTTTTATTTCATTCCTGCGAAAATTTTAATTTGGGCCACCAACATTCCTGAAATAATGTGTAATATCACTAGCTTCTGGCATTATTCACTACAAATTGATGCCTCTTAAAATTGAATACTCCGTTTAAAATGGGTAGTTTGGAGAACTTAGTCTTGGTTAAATAGGAGGCACCCCTGGACATCCAAGTTTAGTCTTAATATTGACCCCATAGTTAGACATTACTAAAAGATATTTTAATGAAAAGACGAAAGGATATAAGCTACCATTTCTGCAGATGTCACAGCTTTTTTTAAAATAGTTGCTCTAGTAACTGTCATTCAATTTACACAACACATCAAGCATCAGAAGCATAACTATCTCAAACATGTCTTAATTCAGAATTACGTACAGAAAAAATTGAAAAAAAAAACGCTGGCAAATATTATTTGAACATTACAGTGCATTGGCGTACAAATAATAAAATACTTAATGTAGCTACAGCCTTAAATGATGTATAGATTTCAAATAGTGTGCCTCTTTAAACAATAACATATTGGACAGTTTAAGCACACTGCAAACATAAATATAATTAAGTGAAAAATGAGTTCTTAATAACTTATTTTAGCTTTAATACTGATGTTATTTGAGCACTTTAATATATGTGAACACAACATCACTTAAGAAAACAGGAAAAGGGTTGCTGACTTGAGAAATCAAGAGAAATTTTTTGTTTACACCATAGAGGAAGTCACGCTTAATGAAATGCTAGATATGCTAACATTGTATGCACTACATATCAAATTATGGTAGATAGTGGCAGTACAGTGAGTTTCTATTTTGCTCTTTGATACATGTTTTTCTTTCAATCAGAATGTGCCGTTTTGGCTGTCATGTTGATGAGGGTTGAGTTAAATTTCTCCACTAACCCATCGGTTGGAAGATGGTAACCAGATGTATTGATTTTCTTTACCCCAAGAAGCTTGCACACTTCCTGAATCAGCTCGGACAGGAAATTTGGTCCACGATCAGAGAGAAGTTCCTCTGGAATTCTGGGTCGGCACACTATGCTCTCCACAAACAACTTGGCAATTGTTTCTGCCTTCTGATCAGGTATAGCAAATGCCTCAGGCCACTTGGTCAGATTGTCCATGAAGACAGCCACGTAGCAATTTCATTGCGTGGTTAATGGCAGCTCTCGGTCCTCCAATAGGGATTGGAGTCAACGGTGGTCTGAAGGTTTTCCGTCCTCCTTTCCTAGAGGCACAAACTCGACATGCCCTGCAGGAAGCAGTTACATCATTTTTCATTCCTCTCCACCACACGTGACGTCTCAGACAATCATACACCTTCTTATCACTAAGATGACCAGCGAATTGACCTTTATGTGCTTCTTCCAACAGCAATGCTCTAAGCTTTGATAGCACAACTACACACCATCGATCAGGAAAAGCAGGGTTTTCATGGTAAAGTACCCCATCCACCATTTCATAGTGCTTTCTTTCCTAAATGATTCTACGTGACTGACATTCCTCCTCTGGTAAAGTTCCATCCACCAGATACATAATCAGAGCTGATATGTTTTCATCTTCATTTTGACACTTTGAAATCTCCTCAACATTCAGAATATCAGAGCACTTGCTGCTCTCCTGCTCCTCAACAGACATCTTACTCTCATCAGTAGTAGTACAATGTGACAATGCATCCGCATTGGTGTTCTTCTTTCCTGATTTATGTTTGCTAGTGAGATCCATCTCCTGAATAACTAACGTCCAACGTGCAAGTTTTCCAGATGGTCTTGCTGTATTCAGTATAGATAAACACGCAGTGTGATCCGTGTACACAATACATGGATGTCCAAGAATGTATGGACGGAAGCAGCGAACTGCCCACACGAGCCCCAGCGTCTCCAACTTCGAGATACCGTATTTTCGCTCATGCTTGTCCACTGAACGTGATGCATATGCAATAGGATGAACAGTTCCATCATCCTGTTCCTGCGACAAAACAGCACCCAGACCAGTAGTGCTGGCATCAGTTTCTAGAATGAACGTACAGCCAGGCCCAAACTTCGGGTAAACTAAAACAGGAGGAACAGAGAGCAACTCCTTCAGCTGTACAAATGCTTCCTCACATTCCTCAGTCCAGTCAAAGACTACAATCTTTTTTAGTCAATCTGTGTAATGGAGCAGCAATTGTTGCAAACCCAGGGTCAAACCGTCGATAATACGATAAAAATTGCTGTAATCCAGTGACATCAACCGGACGGGAATAGTTTTTCACTTTCTCAGTTTTTGGCTGGATCAGGTCGAATACCATCTTTTGAAATAACATGACCCAAGAAAGGAACCTCAGGTCGTAGGAATGAACACTTATTCCGCTTCAGCTTAAGATTTGCAGCACGCAAGCGAAGAAAAACCTTTTGCAGGTGATCTAAATGTTCTTGAAACTTCTTTGATGCAACCAAGACATCATCTATGCACACAAAACAGCTCTTCTACTTCTATTCCAGACCTGCAAGGACTCTCTGCATAATCCGCTGGAATGTTGCTGGTGCGTTGCAAAGACCAAACGGCATACGAGTAAACTCATAGAGACCTTTGAAAGTGTTAAAAGCACTTTTTGCTTTAGCATCATCATCCAGCTCCACTTGCCAGTCCAGATGCGAGATCAAGAGTTGAAAAATATTGAGTTCCTCCAAAAGCATCAAGAATACATCTATTCGAGGAAGTGGGTGGACATCTTTTCAAGTCATTCAATCTCCGATAGTCGACACAGAAATGTAGAGTTCTATCCTTCTTTGGAACCAAAACAACAGGACTAGCCCACGGACTGGTAGATGGCTGCACAACGCCATGTTTCTCCATTTCACCAATCATCGCTGCTACCAGCTCCCTTCTCACCACAGGACTTCTGTAAGGTTGCTGTTTGACGGGCAAATGATCTCCAGTATCCACAGAATGACGAAGTACATCTGTACAACCGAGTTCTGAGTCATCAAGATTAAACTCATCAGAGAATTCACCAACAAGTCTTCTCAGTCGTCTCGCTTCATCAGGAGAGAGGGAATTCAATGGAAAGTTGAGTTCACAATATAGTTGCTCTAGACATTCTGACGAGCATTTCACAGCTCATAGTCAGCTTCTCATCATCTGGAAACTTTAACACACCTTCCTTTGATGATGCTAAGTACACAACAGAGAATTGTTGATGGTGTGATATCTTATTCCTCATTGAAGGGCGTGTCTGCTGGTCTTTAAATATTGAAATAAGTTTTACCCCAAGCCTGACCAGATCTAGATTGGAGAGGATGTTACCACGAGAGCTAATATCATCACTTGGCCCCCGACCATAAAACTATATTATAATATAATAAAGCAAGTATAATACTGGAGACTCATCTATTCTACAAAGTTTGTCATAAACAACTACGTACTGGCTTGAAAGTTGACATATTATGAGCACAGTGTCAAACCTACTTCAGTTTCTTCCACCACATCATCATGCCACTCCTTCCACTTAGCTTGAGCCAATGGCACAAAATAGCACAAACAGGAAATAATTATCACAACCAATACTGCCAGCAGCACACTGGGACACATAGCTGGGACACTAGGCTTCTTCACTAACTATACAAACTGTCTTCTGGGACACTAGGTTTCTTCACTAACTGCACAGACTGCCTTAACTAGGACTTCACAATGAACTATATATATAACCAGGAAGTCAACCATTGCCATATATGGATACTAGCTAAAAATGCATGACCAAACCATGAAGATATTTATATATTAGTTATTTTATTCATTTGTTGTTGTTCACTGGATAGACAGCACAAGACATACGTTGTATTCTCTTCGTGACTTGACTATTGAATAATGAAATTTCCATGGATGATGTGGGTAAGGATCACTAAACTGGCCTGTTGCACCAGAGCTGTACTAAGTAAAGCATTGCATTGTATTCTCTTTGTGTCTTGACTATTGGACAATTGACTCTCAAGTACGAACAGTTCTGTTACATGAGGCGTATAGTTATCTATGGCAAAAACAACGCATTCACCAAGATAACCTACTGTCGCCACTAATAGAACAGAAAAAGAACTCCGCCAAGTTTGTAAGACCTAACTGTTTGCTGAAATAAAAGGTCATAACTGCTATTATAGTGTTTGCATGAGCTAAGCTAAAACATAGTAACAATACTTATTTTTATGTTACCTAACTATCAGGCTCGCTCACCATTTGTGCTCAAGCACACCACAGTACATGATCCATCCAGAACCATCACAAACTGTACCATGTCATCCCATATATATACACTGTAAGCTGTCTTGGGAAAATTGGTCCATCATAAGTCAAGCTTGGTGAATGCAGACCGCGTTACTTGCTTGTGGCTTGTTGCTGTGGTCGAGTCCTACCATGCCGGCATAGTATCCGGTTGCTCACCACACACTAGCCGCGGGGGGGGGGGGGGGGGGGGGGGTCAATTTGCTGAAGCTGGGCATAGCTTATGGTGGGCTCTGGTCCTTCGATTCAGTACCAACCTCCAGCTCAGGGATTTACGACCCCTGAACAGGAGAGTGATTTTGTATTTGTTTGCTGATTACAGTGTTTGCATGAACTAAGCTAATACATAGTAACAATACTTATTTTTATGTTACCTAACTATCAGGCTCACTCGCCATTTGTACACAAGCACACCACTAGTATGTATATATGAGTGTATGGATGGTGCGTATGCCCCTTAAGCGCGCACACGGGGAACTAAAAACTTGGCTTTTTAGGCTTGACCCCAGTTTATTCTGAAACTGCAGCATTAAACAAGCAACTCCGAAGTATGAGAAAATTCCGGCGAAAACCCCTGTTTTTCAAGACATAAAAAGTTGCTGAGACCGGTTACTATGGCATTGAAGACCCATTTCCAAATGTAATTTCAAAACTTTACCGTTTTAGGGGGATGCGGAGTGCCGCTTGTTTATTGTCAAGAGACATTGGTAGTCAGAATGCCGTAATATTAATACTAAGGAAGCTACTACTACTCCAGTGAAGCTGAGGTAAGTACGTAATTCCATATTTGTTAGCTATATGCAAAATTAACTCTGGCCTTCTTTTTTGTAGCTAAGAGCTTGTTGTCAAAGGTGACTGGTAAATTTAAATTATCAGAATGGCTTAATTTTGATACTACGGAAGTTACTACAGCTCACGAAAATGAGGTAAGAAAGTAATTTTGTATTTGTGTGCTAACATTGATTGTCTTTTGTTTGTGTAGCTGAGAACTTGTTGTCAAGAATGTGAGGTTATTCACATAGTCAAAGTAACTTAAATTTGATAATACTGAAGTTATCAAGACTCAGAAATTGAGGTAAGTAGTAATTCCATATTTGTTGGCTAAAATTACAAATAATAACACTGGTTTATTTTTTTAATCGTAGCTGAGAGCTTGTCCAAGAGTTACTGGTATAAAGAATGGCAGATGTTTGATACTACAGAAGTTACCATTAATAAAGTAAGAGAGTCATTTTGTATTTGTTTGCTGATATTATAGTGTTTGCATGAACTAGCTAAAACATAGTAACAATACAGTAGTTTTATGTTACCTAACTATCAGGCTCGCTCGCCATTTGTGCTCAAGCACACCACTAGTATATATGTATAATATATAGTGATGGTACGTATGCCTCTTAAATGCGCGGCAGGTTCCCTTTTTGTCTACAAAAATACGGCTTTTTAAGCTTGACCCCAGTTTATTATGTAACTACAGCATTTACATAGGCGGAGGAACATAAATTTACCTGGGGGGGCCAATCCCCAATCCCAATATAACAATGTAACAATAGAGTTGTGATTAATTAATGAAAACATGGCATCAAAATTCAATCAATTTTAACTAGTTGTATACATGTATAAATAATTCTAGCTAATATGTACCAAAATAATTCTTTCTACGTTCATTAAGTTCAACAAATTCTGTTGCTACCTGGTAAACATCAATCTTGTCTGTAATGTCTTTATGCGAATGCAGTAACATGAAATTGTTCAAATTTTTCTGAGTAAGGGCTGATCGAAGGTATGATTTCAATCGTAGTAGGGTTGAAAAGGTTCGCTCAGCTGTTGCAGTTGTTACTGGTATGGTGAGAAAAATGTTCAATAATTTAGACACTTCATTAAGCATACTTTTACAAGCAGGAATAGCATTAATGACATCACATAGTGTCCTAATAAGGGTAACTTTGAGAACTTTAGTTTGTGGATGACTCTCATTGAAAGTTTTAATCATGTCAGGAAGCATTTGCAATTGTATTTCTAACCGATCCATCTGTATATCTTTCTCATACAAATTCAACTCATCTGGAATTCCTGGAAAGGCACCATTTGCAGAAGTTAGCAAAACTTTTTCTATAGCTGCAGCTGTAGACATTCCTCTTGACTGGTCAAATCTATGCTTTAACTCTTGAATTGTAATATCTAAAGCCTCATAGTAATCTTTTTTTAAAAGAGATTTTGGATCTTTAAATTATGTGGGGATGAGCCATCATCGATTCTTTTTGGTGGATGTCTTTGACGTGGCAATACTGGTTCTTCTGTCAACTCCCGAGATTCTAATAAAACAGAGCTATAAAAGCAATCAAAGGCGTCATCATTTCTTTGTCGTTCTAGAAAGCTAATGGCCAATCTTGAAGCCGTGACTGCTTCTTGCAGGCATGTATTGATGCCTTGTAATGTAGTAGACAGTTGTTCAGTTGCAGAAAAAATCAGAAAACTAAGCTTTAAGCCAAAATAGGTTTTAAACTTGTCCATAGCATAGAGATAACCACGTGCCTTCATGCCATACTCATCTTTCTGCTGCTGTACAATTTCTAGTTCATTCTGCAACATAGAATAGTTCTTTAATATGGAATCTATAGCTTTAGTTCGCACTGTCCAGCGAGTTGTACATAAAGGCTTAATTGATGGAGCACCAGGAGACAATTGCAACTGTAGTGTTTCAAACAAGCTAGATCGTTTTGGAGAAAAACGAATTAGTTGACTTAACCCCATGACTAAATCCAAGGAATCATGTACAGAAGCAGACCGTGAAGCTAAGGTTTTCAAGCAGAGATTATTTGTGTGTGCCAAACAATGTACAAATATTGCTGTAGGTATTTCTTGCTCTATTCTTTTTGCAACACCACTAACAATCCCACTCATGTTTGCAGCACCATCATATGCTTGCCCATAGCACTGAGTGATAGGTAAATTATAACGAATTAAGCAGTCTTTCATAATTTTTGTCAAGGTCTCGGCATCTGTTTTGGGTACATGTATCAACTCTACTGGCCTTTCGTCAACTTCAAAATCACTATCAACCCATCGAATAGAGATGCAAAACTGTTCCTTGTGACTAACATCTGATGCCTCATCAGCTATTAGTGAGAACTTACCAGATATTTTAATATCAGAGAGAATGCTTTTCAGAACAAACATTCCCATCATGTGCACTAATTCATTAATGATATCATGGGAAAAATATTTTCCATCATTCATGTAATGCTTGAGCTCAGGATATTCTGACGTACGCAACAAAAGCAGCTGCGTTAAGTTACCTTCTATCTCACTGTGTCCACGCAATGCAAGACCCTGTCTAACTAGGTACTTCAGAGAAGTAAGCATTACTATGAACATTTCTCTTCTTTTTTTCTGCTCTTTTTGGAGCTGAGTATTAAGTTGAACACAAACAGAGGGCTGTTTAAGAAGCTCTACTTTCATACTGACTTCTCTGTGGGCAATGCTGCAATTGTGCTGTTCAAATCGTTCTAATGCCTTCTTCCAATTGTTGAATCCCGTATCAATAAAAGCTAAATCTGCATTTTTGTCTGTTAGCTAACCTTTAAATTTTCCATAGCAACAGTAACCACAGAAAGCTTTTGAACGACTAGCACAAAGTACTAACCATGGATAAGCTTCATACCAGTCAGTACAAAACTGTCTATACCTTTGTCCGTAGCAAACTCGAGATTTTTTGATAACTTCTAAATTTCTAGTCTGGTACAAATTTAGCACAGGTGATTTCTTACAGCAAACAGACTCACATATGTTACTAGAAAGCTGAGAACAAACAGATGATGGCGATTCTTCATTTGAACAATTACCTCTTTGATCTTTAGTGACATCATCCTTCTCTGATCTGTAGTTCATCATAAACTAATCAAGAATGTGGTACATCCATTTAGCAACTTACCCATCACCTTCTTTTTGCCTTTTTGGCTTGAAAAACTAAGATAAGGGCCTCTGAGACATTTTACAGGAGCTTTACTATAGAGTCATGAAAAATGTCACTGGCAAAAGCAGCTGGTTGCTGACTGCAAAATAATCCAGCTGCAACCATAGTTTCAGTGATTATGCATGGCAGCTGAAGTGGTTAATTCATGCATTATGATTGACTCAAAACAAAAAAAAGAAGAGAAGTGCTAATGCAGTCAAGTGATACTGCCTTCTGCTACTACACAATTAATACCTTCATTGAAATCTGGGGGGGCCAAAATGCTAAACTTAAAGTTCTGGGGGGGCCATGGCCCCCTGGCTCCCCTGGTTCCTCCGCCTATATGCATTAAGCAAGCCTTACTTTATATTTAAGCTCTATAATGTGAGAAAATTCCTGTCAAAATGCTTACTTTTCAAGAAACAAAAAGTTGGTTCGACCGGTTACTATGGCATTGAAGACCCTTTTTCAGACTTAATTTCAAAACTTTGCCATTTTAGGGGAGATATGGAGTGCTGATTGTTGGTTGTCAAGAGCCATTGGTAGTCAGAATGTCGTAGTATTAATGCTAAGGAAGCTAATACTACTCCAGGGAAGCTGAGGTAAGTATGTAATTCCATATTTGTTAGCTAAATATGCAAAAATAACTCTGGCCTTTTTTTTTTGTAGCTAAGAGCTTGTTGTCAACAGTGACTTGTAAAATCAAACAGTCAGAATGGCTCAAATTTGGTGCTACAAAAATTACCACTGCTCAAGAAAATTAGGTAAGAAAGTAATTCTGTATTTGTGTACTAAAATGGATTGTCTTTTGTTTTTGTAGCTGAGAGCTTGTTGTCAAGAATTCGAGGTAATTGAGATAGTCGTAATTTAAATTTGATACTACAGAAGTTATCAAATACTCAGGAAATTGAGGTAAGTAGTAATTACATTATTTGTTTACTAAAATTACAAATAATATCACTGGTTTATTTTTTTATCGTAGCTGAGAGTATATGCTCAAGAGTTACTGGTTGAGATTATCAGAATGGCAGATGTTTGATACTACAAAAGTTACCATTAATCAGAGAAGAGAGTGATTTTGTATTTGTGTTGGCTGACATAAAAGGTCATAACGGGTTTTTGCATGAACTAAGCTAAAACATAGTAACAATACTTAGTTTTATGTTACTAACTATCAGGCTCGCTCGTCATTTGTGCTCAAGCACATTATTAGTTAGCGAGCGAGACAGTATTAGGGGTGGATAATGCAAAATCGGGTATATGTTATGTGTATGTATGTGGGATAGTACATATGCCCTTTAAACGCGCGAGCGTGGAACTTTTTTCTCCAAAAAACACGGCTTTTTAGGCTTAACCCCAGTTTATTTTGAAACTACAGCATTAAGCAAGCCTTACTTTATACTTAAGCTCCAAAGTGTGAGAAAATTCCTGCGAAAATGCTTGCTTTTCAAGAAACAAAAAGTTGCTGAGACAGGTTACTATGGCATTGAAGACCCTTTTCCAGACTTAATTTCAAAACTTCGGCGTTTTATGGGGGGATACGGAGTGCCAGTTGTTGGTTGTCAAGAGCCGTTGGTAGTCAGAATGCCGTAGTATTATTGCTAAGGAACCTACTACTACTCGAGGGAAGCTGAGGTAAGTACGTAATTCCATTCTTGTTAGCTAAATATGCAAAAATTAACTCTGACCTTTCTTTTTTGTAGCTAAGAGCTTGTCAACAGTGACTGGTAAATTTAAATAGTCAGATTGGCTCAAATTTGGTACTACAAAAGTTACCACTGCTCAAGAAAATGAGGTAAGACAGTAATTTTGTATTTGTGTGCTAAAATTGATTGTCTTTTGTTTTTGTAGGTGAGAGCTTGTTGTCAAGAATTCAAGGTAATTCAGATTGTCAAAGTAACTTCAATTTGATACTACAGAAGTTATCAATACTCAAGAATGATGTAAGTGTAATTCCATATTTGTTGGCTTAAAATTACAAAATAATAAACCACTGGTTTTTTTTATCGGAGCTGAGAGCTTGTCAAGAGTTTACTGGTGATTGGCTTATCCGTCAGAATGGTTGATGTTTGATAATACAAAAGTTTACCATTAATCAGGTAAGAGAGTGATTTTGTATTTGTTTCCTGAAATCAAATGCCATAACTGCTGCTATAGTGTTTGCATGAAGTAAGCTAAAAATAGTAACATTTTATGTTACCAAACTATCAGGCTCGCTCGCCATTTGTGCTCAAGCACACCACTAGTATATATGTATGTATGTATGGAAATATGGTACGTATGCCTTTTAATCGCGCGCGGGGAACTTTTTTCTCCTAAAACCACAACTTTTTATGCTTGACCCCAGTTTATTCTGAAACAACTGCATTAAGCAAGCCTTACTTTAAACTTAAGGGTGCTCAAACATACCAACGCCTGGGCGCCTTTAGTAGCGCACTCCAGCTGAATAGTAGCGCGTTATCTACCACAATGTCACGCCCCGTTCTGTAACAAATTAGTGCCCGTGAAATGCAACTGTGCCTCCACTCACCACTACGCGGTACTGATAGGGCGGGGCGGAGTCAACTTACAATAAAAAATTCTCGCGCTCTAAAGTAATGGATCCAGAATCTTCTCTTGCGTACTGCTCAGGAATGGAATAACTGCTATGGTTCAAATTTTGCCAGGGTTTAGGGCCACAAGGGGTCGACCCTATAACGTTGAGATATTTTTAATTTACGGAATTTCACGGAAATAATCGACAATAGTTCACTGGTAAGGTGAGTAAACAGAAAAGTAAAATAAAATTTAAAAAAAACTCAACGTTATGGCATGCACGCACGGGTAAGAAAATGATATAGAAAAAATCAGCTTCTAAACTACTGCGGTAGCCGTGCAGTACTGCCAAGAAGTCCAAAATGGTGACCGGGGTATTTCTTGAGATGCGATCGACTTCCGGTCTTCATTCTTGGTAGGTGCTTTCTCCTAGCAGTGCTTGCTGGCCTGCATAAATAATATAATTCGGGGGAAAAGCAGAAGTATGTTTAACTGGCCCTAGCAACCGTGGCCTATTTGGCGGGTGTTTCCCGCTCAAAGAGTGTTTGAGCACTCTTAAGCTCCGAAGTGTGAGAAAATTTCGGCGAAAACCCATGTTTTTCAAGACACAAAAAGTTGCTGAGACCGGTTACTATGGCATTGAAGACCCTTTTCCAGACTTAATTTCAAAACTTCGCCGTTTTAGGGGGGTTACGAAGTGCACATTGTTGGTTGTCAAAAGCCATTGGTAGTCAGAATGCCGTAATATTGTAGTGGTGTGCTTGAGCACAAATGGCGAGCGAGTCCGATAGTTAGGTAATATAAAACTAAGTATTGTTATTACAAACACTATAATAGCAGTTATGACCTTTTATTTCAGCAAACAAATACAAAATCACTCTCTTACCTGATTTGCTAACTTTTGTAGTATTAAACATCTGCCATTTTGATAATCTCATTAACCGGTAACTCTTGAAGAAACTCTCAGCGACAATAAACAAAAAATCAGTTTTATCATTTGTAATTTAAGCCAACAAATGGAATTACTACTTACCTCAATTTCCTGAGTATATTGATAACTTCTGTAGTATCAAATTTAAGTTACTTTGACTATCTGAATTACTGTGAATTCTTGACAACAAGCTCTCAGCTACAAGAACAAGACAATCAATGTTAGCACAAAAATACTTTCTTACCTCATTTTATTGAGCAGTGGTAACTTCAGTTGAAGCCCTTCTGACTATTTGAATTTACCAGTCACTGTTGACAACAAGCTCTGCTACATAAAAGATAGGACAGAGTTATTTTTTATATTATTTAACTAACAAATTATAGAATTTGGTACTTACTTCAGCTTCCAGAGTAATAGTAGCCTCCTTAGCTTTAGCAATACACAAGCCTTACTTTAAACTTAATCTCCGAAGTACGAGAAATTTCCGGCAAAAACCGTTGTTTTTCAAGACACAAAGTTGCTGAGCCTGGTTACTATGATATTGATGACCCTTTTCCAAACATAATTTCAAAACTTCGCCATTTTAGGGGATACGTAGTGCCGCTTGTTCGTTGCCAAGAGCCATTGGTAGTCAGAATGCCGTAATATAAATGCTAAGGAAGCTACTACTACTCCAGTGAAGCTGAAGTGTGTACGTCATTCCATATTTGTTAGCTATTATATGCAAAAATAACTCTGGCCTTTTTTTTTGTAGCTAAGAGCTTGTGGTCAAAGGTGACTGGTAACTCAAATAGTCAGAATGACTTAAATTTGATACTACAGAAGTTATTACTGCTCAAGAAAATGAGGTAAGAAAGTAATTTTGTATTTGTGTGCTAACATTGATTGTCTTTTGTTTTTGTAGCTGAGAGCTTGTTGTCAAGAATGTGAGGTAATTCACGTAGTCAAGTAACTTAAACTTGATAATACAGAAGTTATCAATACTCAGAAATTAAGGTAAGTAGTAATTCCATATTATGTTGGTTAAAATTACAAATAATAACACTGGTCAGAGTTACTGGTATCAGTGGCAGATGTTTGATACTACAGAAGTTACCATTAATAAGGTAAGAGAGTGATTTTGTATTTGTTTGCTGAAATAAAAGGTTATTGTAGTGTTTGCATGAACTAAGCTAAAACATAGTAACAATACTGTAGTTTTATGTTTCCTAGCTATCAGGCTCACTCGATATTTGTATTAGAGCACATCACTAGTATATATCTATATATATATATATATGCTTGGATGGTACTTATGCCCCTTAAACGCGCGCCCGGGAAACTTTTTTCTCTATAAAAACAGGCTTTTTAAGCTTGACCACAGTTTATTCTGAAACTACAGCATTAAACATGCCGTACTTTATACTTAAGCTCCAAAATGTGAGAAAATTCCTGCCAAAACGCTTGCTTTTCAAGAAACAAATAATGGATTCGACCGGTTACTATGGCATTGAAGACCCTTTTCCAGACTTAATTTCAAAACTTCACCGTTTTAGGGGATACAGAGTGCCAATTGTTGGTTGTCAAGAGACATTGGTAGTCAGAATGTCGTCTTAATGCTAAGGAAGCTACTAATACTCCAGGGAAGCTGAGGTAAGTAAGTAATTCCATATTTGTTAGCAAAATATGCAAAAATAACTCTGACCTTTCTTTTTTGTAGCTAAGAACTTGTCAACAGTGACTGGTAAATTCAAACAGTCAGAATGGCTCAAATTTGGTACTACAAAAGTTACCACTGCTCGAGAAAATGAGGTAAGACAGTAATTTTGTATTTGTGTGCTAAAATTGTTTGTCTTTTGTTTTTGTAGCTGAGAGCTTGTTGTCAAAAAAATTTGATACTATAGAAGTTATCAATACTCAGGAAATTGAGGTGAGTAGTAATTCCATATATTTTGTTTTCTAAAATTACAAATAATAACAGTGGTTTATTTTTTTATCATAGCTGAGAGCTTGTTCAAGAGTTATTGGTAATTGAGGTTATCAGAATGGCTGATGTTTGATACTACAGAAGTTACCATTAATCAGATATGACAGTAATTAAGTATTTGTTTGCTGAAATAAAAGGTCATAACTGCTATTATTGTTTTTTCATGAACTTAGCTAAAAACATAGTAAGAATACAGTCATTATAATATGTTACCTAACTAGCAGGCTCGCTTGCCATTTTTGCTCAAGCACACCAGTAGTTTATTGGCGAGCGAGCGTAGCGAGCGAGACACTTACAGGGATAACACAATTGAAAATCGGGGATGTTTGTTTATTTGTTTGTATATATGTTTGGACGTACGTATGTCATTTTGTACTTTGACCCTCGCGTTTTTGTGTTAGTTATGTGGTCGACCCCGTCCCAAATTGAACTAAACAGAATCCTCTGGTTTATCGATCAGTACCCGTGTCACCCTAGAA
>WLWD01003941.1_pt1 | contig 30006 bp, 26 predicted proteins | sample 6712731 | NCBI WGS metagenome assembly WLWD01 (sample SAMN12718690, study PRJNA576275) | sponge metagenome | isolation source: marine sponge | host: Mycale hentscheli | place: New Zealand: South Island, Marlborough, Capsize Point | collected 2014-11-01
GACTACGAGAAGTACATGAACCTGTTTCCACAGCAGGACGTCACGGTGGGTGTGGTCATGTGATTGATCAGTGGGGTCATGTGACTGCTATCAATGTGGGGTCATGTGATTGATGAGTGGGGTCATGTGATTGATCAATGGAGTCATGTGATATTGTGTGCTATGGCAGCAATGCTGTTGAAAGATTATCACTTGAAACTACACATGATCAATTTGGAGGTGCAATCTATTTTTTTTGTTTTCCCCACCATCCTTGGAGCTTCTGGTAATTGTGTGGTTGTTCTTCTCCATCCTCCAGTGTCTCAAGTTCTGCTGTGGTCTCTGGCACAAAGTGGACCACAGCTTCAACCAGTCCACAACCAATTACACCCACCTGCTCCAGTGAGTTGCGACATGGAAAGAGGTGGGTGTGGTCTATGTATGAGTGGGTGTGGTCAGTTTTAGGGGTTTGGCTAATTTGACAAGTAATGACACTAGTTCATTTAATTACAATTATATGTTAGAAAGATAGGTACATATTTGTGTTTCTCTGTGGCAGACAACTTGGGATGGCTGGAGCATGTGGGGATGGGTGGAGCATGTGGGGGTGGTGGAACATGTGGGTGGGGTGGAACATGTGAGGGTGGGTGGAGCATGTGGGGATGGGTGGAGCATGTGGGGGTTTTGGTGGAACATATGGGAGATGGTGGAGCATGTGGGGCTAGGTGGATATGTGGGTGTGGGTGGAGCATGTGTGGGGGGTTGGTGGAGCATGTGTGGTGGGTGAGCATGTTTGGGGGGTGGAGCACATAATGGGGGGGTGGCGAATATAAGGGGGTGGAACATGTGGGAGGTGGAACATGTGAGAATGGGTGGAGCATGTGGGGATGGGTGGAGTATGTGGGTGTGGGTGGAGCATGTGGGGATGGGTGGAGCATGTGGGGGTGGGGTGATAGTATAGTAGAGATGGAATGATGTGTGGCTGGCAGTGAATGACAGAAGGAATAGTTATTTAGACGGAGGACGGGCCAGCTGAACGAGGAAAGGGGTTGCAAGACGTACAATGAAGAATGAGTGGTGTGTGTGTGTGTGATAAAGTGCTAGGTCTTGGCTAGTTGCAGCCTCCAGCAATGTGCTGGTGTGCTCTGTTGTGTTCATGTTGGGAGAATTAGTTGCACTAGTCAAAGTTTCTAACTAGTCCACTCACTGGAGATTATTTTGTGCACGTGCAGAGAGACAAGAGTAGAGGGACTCCATTGTCCAAGAGAGGCTGTCTCTACAAAGGACCCTTCCCTCAAGATGGCGGCTACTCTGTTAGCATGAAGGTAGGCGTGTTCATTATTGCTTCCTTGTATAACGATGGCTTTATTTGCTGCAGAATTATCGGAAGTTGGTTTGTGCGGATTAGAGGGCCTGTGGAAGGAGGGTGCACACTGGCTTTTGATAAGGTAAAGGGTGGGTAGGAGAAAAACAGACAAGCCCTATATTAAGCATACGTCATCTATACACACATACATTCACACATACACACATACATACATAATATATACATACGCATTATATATATATGCATACATGTATTTTAAAATTTTTATTAGTGTATCTGTAGAACTCTGACTACACGCTGTGTGGGTTTGACTTGGTAACTGATGACGATCACATCTTCTACCCTCTGGCTACTGATGGGGAGGACGAGTGGACGTCCATTCTCACGCGGGCCATAGGCATAGAGGTGGAGGAAACTGATGCTGGTGGGTGACAGGGGTCAAAGTGCTTAGGTCATAGGTTACAGTATAATTGAGTAAGGTTCTCATGTGACCAATGACTAGAGGTAGTGATGAGGTTCACATGTGTCCAGTGGCTAGAGGTAGTGATGAGGTTCTCATGTGACCAGTGACTAGAGGTAGTGATGGGGTTCTCATGTGTCCAGTGACTAGAGGTAGTGATGAGGTTCTCATATGACCATTGACTAGAGGTAGTGATGGGGTTCTCATGTGACCATTGACTAGAGGTAGTGATGGGGTTCTCATGTGACCAGTGACTAGAGGTAGTGATGGGGTTCTCATGTGACCATTGACTAGAGGTAATGATGGGGTTCTCATGTGACCAGTGACTAGAGGTAGTGATGGGGTTCTCATGTGACCATTGACTAGAGGTAGTGATGGTGTTCTCATGTGACCAGTGACTAGAGGTAGTGATGGGGTTCTCATGTGACCAGTAACTAGAGGTATGGTCCTGCCAGTAACTCTGTGAACATGTTGATGAAGCTGATAGAGAAGGGCATGTGTGTGGTGCGCATGAATTCTCAGGCACTCTCTGAGAAAGACAAGGTTAACGATGCACACCACACCCACTTTTTCTCACCTGCCAGTTTGATTTAATGGGTAAGTATACAGTGCGTCCAACTTAAAGAGTGAACTTTTTGAATTTATCATATAGAAACAAAATACAGCCTTTTGAGTTACAGCACTTAGTACAGTCGTCATCATATCAGACCTCCATGATATCTGCAAGGCCTCAAACCTCCATGATATCTGCAAGGCCTCAGACCTCCATGATATCTGCAAGGCCTCAGACCTCCATGATATCCGCAAGGCCTCAAACCTCCATGATATCTGCAAGGCCTCAGACCTCCATGATATCTGCAAGGCCTCAGACCTCCATGATATCCGCAAGGCCTCAAACCTCCATGATATCTGCAAGGCCTCAGACCTCCATGATATCTGCAAGGCCTCAGACCTCCATGATATCCGCAAGGCCTCAAACCTCCATGATATATGCAAGGCCTCAGACCTCCATGATATCTGCAAAGGCCTCAGGACTCCATGATATCTGCAAGGCCTCAAACCTCCATGAATAGCCGCAAGGCCTCAACCTCGCATGATATCTGCAAGGCTCAGACCTCCATGAGATCTGCATGCCTCAGACTTCCATGATATCTGCAAGGCCTCAGAAACCCCCCCCCCACCTCCATGATAGCCGCAAGGCCTCAAACTCCATGAATATCTGCAAGGCCTCAACCCATGATTCTGCAAGACCTCAGACTTCCATATATCCTGCAAGGCCTCAGACCTCACATGATATGCCGCAAGGCCTCTCAAACCTTCCCATGATTCTGCAAGGCCTCAGACCCTCATGATCTCTGCGAGGCCTCAGATTTCCATGATATCTGCAATCACAGACCTCCATGATATCCGCAAGCCTCAAACCTCCATGATATCTTCAAGGCCTCAGACCTCCATGATATCTGCAAGGCATCAGACTTCCATGATATCTGCAAGGCCTCAGACCTCCATGATATCCGCAAGGCCTCAAACCTCCATGATATCTGCAAGGCCTCAGACCTCCATGATATCTGCAAGACCTCAGACTTCCATGATATCTGCAAGGCCTCAGACCTCCATGATATCCGCAAGGCCTCAAACCTCCATGATATCTGCAAGGCCTCAGACCTCCATGATATCTGCGAGGCCTCAGATTTCCATGATATCTGCAAGGCCTCAGACCTCCATGATATCCACAAGGCCTCAAACCTCCATGATATCTGCAAGGCCTCAGACCTCCATGATATCTGCAAAGCCTCAGACTTCCATGATATCTGCAAGGCCTCAGACCTCCATGATATCTGCAAGGCCTCAGACTTCCATGATATCTGCAAGACCTCAGAGCTCCATGATATCTGCAAGGCCTCAGACCTCCATGATATCTGCAAGACCTCAGAGCTCCATGATATCTGCAAGGCCTCAGACTTCCATGATATCTGCAAGGCCTCAGACCTCCATGATATCTGCAAGGCCTCAGACTTCCATGATATCTGCAAGGCCTCAGACCTCCATGATATCTGCAAGACCTCAGACCTCCATGATATCTGCAAGACCTCAGAGCTCCATGATATCTGCAAGGAGCTGGGGGAGAAGGGCAAGAATATCTTTTTTGTTTCCAAGGTAATTCAAACAAATAGAACAAGGGGTCAGCTTTGCATTATTTATATGTCCATGAGATTCTGTATGTGAGAAGCTCTTTCACCAACACTGAATAGAAAAATAGACTGCCACGTAAGATTGAAACCAGAACTGTAGTTGATTTGCTCAAGTGACTCTATACTGGCTGTAGAGAGTGACACTAGGATCCTCCTACCAAGTAGTCAAAAAGTCTTGTATAGCTGTTTGACAGCCACAATCAAGTAAAGTGTTTGTAAACAAGACAAAAAAAAAGCCTATATCTTTGGTCAGTTGAATACCTACATAGAGAATTAGCTGTTGCATTTTCTTTCACTTTGTTTTGTTTTAGTACTCAAGAAAAACTTTAGTTGTTGATGATTGTTGTTGTTTTCAGATTGAAAATGAAGAAGGTGTGAAGAATTTGACGAAATATTAAAGGCTTCGGATGGGATTATGGTTGCCAGGGGCGACCTCGGAATAGAGATCCCATTATCGAAGGTGTTCATTGCACAGAAGATGATGATAGGTCACTGTAACAAGGCAGGGAAGCCAGTCATTGTGGTCACTCAGGTAACCAGTGGAGGTTTTGTTTGTTGTCTTTAAATCCGTAGCAATAGATTAGATTGCAGCTTTTTATTTGGATGTAAAAGATACAGAATTGTTTTTGCATACAACCTTTATCCAATAGTGTACTCAGCTAAGTATGTGTAGCACTTCTTTCAGTTTTATTGTGAGACACACCCTTAAATCTTCACTCTGGTGATCACATGACCAGTTTTACCTGGCTACCCCTTGGACCCTGTTCGTTAACTTATTCCTTTTTTGAATGCTGATCAATTGGTCACGTGATTTCACTTTGATCCACAGATGATGGAGAGCATGGTCAGTAAGTCACGCCCCACTCGTGCCGAAGCCAGTGATATTACCAATGCTGTATTGGATGGAGCACACTGTGTGATATTGTCATCAAAGGGTAAGGGGTCACCATACATAGTGGATATGTAGTGTGGAGGGGGATGAGGACTAACACATTTATTGTGGGATAAAACACAATTACTTTACCTTACTTTTTCTGTGTTTCTGCTTCAAAGTTTTATTCTTCCTTTTTCGTTTTTTTTTTTTGTTTTTTTTTCAAAACTTGCTTTTTTATTTATGTTTTCCTACAATTACATTGAAGCAGTTATGAAGGTAAGCTAGTGAAGAAAATTATAGTGTGTTAACTTCATCCTGGTGCCCACTGTTGCCTGCAGGGCCATCCATTTCAGGAGGCAATGTATGTGGTTTGTCATAATTGCAGCGCTGTTTTGTTGTTGTTTTTTTGTTTGTTTTTTGTTTGTTTCTTACCAAATGGCAGGAAGACTTCGAATGTATTCAGCCTCTTTATAAGTTTTATTATAAGTGTAGTAAAACTATCCACGCATAGTCACTAAGAAAGGAACTGGTGTGGAGAAGTCTTCCTTGTCCAGTGGATGGCAACTAACATTAGTGGCTGTGTATTACTGTATCTAGTGGACTGTCAGGGAGAACTATCAGTAGTGCTGGACATGAAGCAAGGAGTGTGTTGAAACCTGAACAAATGAATCAAATAGTGTTTCTGTCAAAGAACTAGTAATTGTTGGACCTATGAAATTATATTGAGCTTACTAGTGATGTGCTTGAGCACAAATGGCGAGCGAGCCTAAAACTACACTAGCGTTAAACGATGTTGAAGCTTTCAAAGTGGCTAGTGTGCCAGGTGAGCTCCTGTGAGAAGAACAGTAGCTAAAGATAGAGAAGTAAATGAAAATTGAAGATAACACTCTGCCTACACTTAGCACATTTCAAGTAAATTTAACTTAAACTTAGAGAGGCAAGCAGTGTACCAGAACTTAAATTAGCTGGAAATAGAAGTTGGTTATGGTCACAGTTGAAGTTTTAATAGTTTGGGAGAGTGTGTAGTGGTAATAAAATACATTTCAAACAAAACTAGCAGTGCCTGAGGTGATTATGTTTCTGTTATTGTTATTGGCGAGCGAGCGTAGCGAGCGAGACACTTACAGGGGTAAAAATGAAAAAATCGGGGATGTTTGTTTATTTGTATATATGTATGGACGTACGTAAGGCATTTTTGTACTTTGACCCTCGCGGAGTGTGTAGTATGTGGGGTGACCCGTACCAAATGGCATCAACGAATTCCTCGGTTTATCGATCAGTACCCGTATTCAACCTCGAAATTGAATGTTAACGTTTGAAGTCTTTGCGGGTGCGTTAAACTTGAAAAACAAAGGACTTCCATTTCTATAGAGTTAGGGGAACGTGGGTGGTTGGGGTGGTGTGGTGGGGTGGTAGGGTGGTAAGTCAATGCGCTCTTTGTCATGGTTATAAGCCGTGCGCAACAGTATTTACTTGAAAATACATTGTCCACTAGACTACTGCGAAGGTAAGTCTGTGTAGGTGCATGTCCAGTTGTGTCAAAGCATTGTGTGTACAACCACTACTTAGCTAAAGAATATCACAAAGAAAACTTTTAAATAACGTGTATTGTTTTGTTGTTGTTTTTTCCCTTCAATTCAAGCAGTTGCAGAGAGTTGTTACTATGGCACTGAAATCCCTTTACCCTGTATGCTAAATTTAAAAATTTGACCTTATTTTCAGTAGCTTCAGTGTTAGAAGTCAAAATCAATAGTATAGTCTTTAGGCTCGCTCGCCATTTGTGCTCAAGCACACCACTAGTTATAGTGTACTTTACTCCAGTTCCAGTATGACCTTATTTGGTCATATGGGTTTGTGGTAATAACACCACAATGAGGCAGCTGCCTCAGATAAAACCAGAGGCTGATGATTAGGTCTGTAGTTTAGTTGGCCAGAAAATAACTTAAATAACTTTTGAACCAAAGCAGCTACAAGTCCAGGGTTTGCACCATTAGATAGCTGTATTCTTGTCATCACAAATTCAATTCACAAAGAAGTTGGATAGCTTAATTGTTCACAATTCTGTTCATCTGCTATCTGACAGCTTATGAATGTTACTGTTAAATTATAGGAGGAGTGTATGTGTGTGATGATATTTCATTGTGTAGGAGGAGAGTGTGTATGTGTGTGATGATATTTCAGTGTGTAGGAGGTGAGTGTGTATGTGTGTGATGATATTTTAGTATGTAGGAAGAGAGTGTGTATGTGTGATGATATTTCAGTATGTAGGAAGAGAGTGTGTGTATATGTGTGATGATATTTCAGTATGTAGGAGGAGAGTGTGTATGTGTGTGATGATATTTCAGTGTGTATGAGAAGAGTTTGTGTGTGTCATGATTTGAACTGTTTTTTCGACTATACATCAAGATTAATAATGAACATAACAGGTAAGAAAGCTTGTCGATCACCATAAAAACACACACACTAACTAATGCTGATTGTCTATGTTTATCATTATGAAGTTATGGGTGTAATAATTATTTAGTGCTACATTATTATATAAGTTATTATAGTCCACTGTCACCCATGACTTCATAGTGATTATAACATACTGATGATTCCTAATAAGGATGAAACAATCACAGTGTTGTTGTCATTTCAGTGGCTATTTAATTAGGGTCAGAAAGGGGGAATAAATAAGTGGGTTAGAATTGCTTCAAGTACATATGTACTCTCATTCTAGATGTGAGAGGACAATGTGCACATTTTAGTGGTCTGTGGTAGAGGTGTAAATATCTTGTAAGCTTCAGCTATAACCATAGTTACCCAGAAATTTCATTATTATTGCATCTTCTAATTAAAATGATGCCCTTTTTTTTTTCCTTGAACACATATTATTTTATTTTATTTCATTTTTTGTTTGGAAAGAAAGGACAAAAATAAAGAGTTGTTTGTTTGTGTGTATGTGTTTGCGTCTTTCTTGTGTGCGGAATAAATTTTCAGCTAATTATAGTAAGGCCAGTCCTAGAGGTCATTCTGCATGAGAGGTCATTGATGAAGCTCACAAATTGCAGCTGTTTGAGAATGTTGCCCAAATTGCAGCTATGTGAATAGACTGGTTCTTCTTGTTTCAATAAGAAATAGTAATAATTTTAGTTTAGAAAAGAGAGAGTATTTGTGTATGTACATATTGTATACACATACCACATGGGGTGTGTCTATATGTGTGTGGTGTGTTGTGATAGTGGTGTGAATATGTGTCTGTGTGAAGATAAATTAGTTGTGGTGCAGCAAGAAAGTAAAGACTTGAGGTGTAAATTTCTTGTTAGTGTTAGCCATAACCATTTAATCTCATTATTATTTTAGACTATTTGCTGCTTATGATTAGTTCATGGCCTTAAAAGTTATTTTTCTTCTAATTGTATTATTGATGGTGTAGATGAGAGAGGGTTTTTGTTTGTGTGAATGTGTTTGTGTGATCTTTTATGTGGAAGAACATTTTCAGGTAATTATTATAGTGAGGTCAGCCTGCTCAAGAGGTCACCTTGGTGAGAGGTCATTCCTGTCAGTCAAATTGCAGCTGTTATGTGGCTCAAAATCTGTGTATACTACATTCTTATATTACACTAGGTGCTCCTAAAGCAGCTGTTAGCTGTAGAAGATAATGAATTAGCACAAAATGAGTTTCCTTCACAACTTCACCTAAAGTAATATTTGAGGGTTTGCTAAAAACTTTGTGTGTAATGGTTAAAAATTTGATGTTGTTGTTGTGTGTGTGTGTGTGGGTGGGTATGTGTGTATGAATGTTGAAGTTGGCAAAAGATTACAATTTATAATCAATATACTTGATTGTCATAATTTTATATTAAAAAAATTTTTGAAATGGTTTTAGTAGTATAAAAAATACTAAACAAAATCAAATATGCTTCCTTGGAGGCACTACATTATTTCTTTAGAGTGGTTTTATGTTAAATGAATACATTCATTTCAGCAGATTGCCCCTAGCTATCATGGAGTTTAAGGGGGAAGCTCTCATTTCTTTATTTCTTTAGTTTTTATTTTTTGAAGTTTTGCTGTAATACATGTCACACCCACTGAAGCTACTATCTGCCTTTCCATAGTAACTAATCAGTAAGTGGGTGTAAATAACAAGACTGTATGATGAATGTTATTCAGAAAAATTCTGGCCTCACCTGTGTATTCCAGTCCAAAAGTTGGCCTCATCACTGAAGTCAGGATACAGAAATATACTCAAGTTATTACTAGTTGTGTGAGCGACCATTAGCTACCAATTCAAACCACTTAAAACATACACTAGCTACCTTTGTATGCTATTATAATATATGGCTAATAATTTATATTTTTAATATTGTTAATGAAAATTTACAGCTGCAATAAAAATTGAAACTGGACAATGTGAAAATTCAATGGCCAATTTGAAATATGGGATACATTATCAACTGTAATATATAAAAAAGTGTAAAATGCAATAGAATGAGAGTTTTCAAATGTATGTCCATGTAGTGTTGACAGACTTCAATCCACAATTCTATTACAAAATCAAAACAATAACAAATACTACAACAATAACAAAAACTTACTGAAGCTGTTGCTGTATTTTATCTGCCACATCATTACATTCTGTTTTGTACAATACCGTAACAAAATTCTTGAGAGCTGCGTGTTCAGATGAAAAGACTTCACGAATGTAGTCTAAGAGAATCCTTGCTTTGTCTTCGTCAATCAGGTCTCTACGTTGACAAAGTTGTCTATTGGTATAACGTGATATGAGTCCAATACTGTAGCAGTGATCAGCTACTGTCATAACACAAGGCGTCACTGAGCGAACCAAGTCAGGATACACACTCAGAAATATACTCAAGTTGTTGCCACCTAATAATAAAACATTTTCAATAATACTAGCTAAATACAAATAACAACTTGACTTACTTTCAGAGATTTCTACTGCAGGATATTTCTTTTCATATTTCTAATACAAAATAAATTAGAGTTAGTAAATACAAGCTAAAATACATAGTCTATTTCTGCATACCTGTCCATACCAAATGAGGTGTCTATTGGTGAGTACAACTGCTTGTGGGCTGTCTGGATTGAAGAGACATTTCATGACTTTGGGGACAGAGTGCGCTCCATCAACGACCCCGAGATGATTCCCTCCATGTGAACGACAGTCAAAGGCAAACTGGTAGTCCATGTAGCTGTTGTAGTTCATTCTGGAACTGGCCTTCTTTAGAGTGTCCTCTATTTCTTGTTTTAAAGCAGTACATTCATGATGAATGGAGTCTTGGAATGTAGGATCACATGAAACTACCATTTCAAAATGCTTCGATCGAGATACAAATGTTACACAAAGTAAACTGGATCCATACAAAAAGGTCACCATGTTTTTCTTGACACCTTCTCGGATAACAGTGAAGGACTTGTTAGATACGAGACAAGCCATGGAAGCAGAAAAGAGTCCCATAGGAGTAAACCCACTACTGAAGTACATCAAGAGAGGCTCCACCAAACATGACCTACAGGATTCTTTGTGGAATAGGTCAAGTTCCTTTGCACTTGTGTTTTCTAACACACAAGGTATGATGTACTCTTTCTCCTCTTCTAAGACTGACTTAGAATATTCAACTGACACAATCTCAGCTATAATGTGAAGATATGCAAGCAAAGCTACCAGCTGCTCTGGTTGAATGACACCTCCTGAAATTTTAGATGTAGCCGATTTCAAATCTTTCATAGTGAATCTGCCTGTCTTCCTGAATCTCTCGGATGTGGCCTGACCTACGCTATCAAAGCTCATGGCTTTAAGAATGACACCAGTGATACTGTCATACACTACCTGGATGTCTATGATGACCAGGTCTTCCAAACCAGGCACACTGGGGAAGTACATCAGAACACCGGCATGGTGGTGAAGAAACCACAGAGCTACTTTGGTCTCATAGGGTGTCATATTGAATGCATTGGACAAGGCCATGCAGGACTCCAGGCTGGCTGTCCTCACCTCTCTCATGCGAAGACACAAGCTGAACAGAAGCCACACAGCTGGAATCTTCAGCTTCTTAAAGTGTTTCTCCATGGCATTCTCCAGTAGCTGGTGCAAGTGATGGATTTCTTCTACTCCGCCTTTCATGTTGTCCAAAGAAACAACAAGCTTGTCTTGTGAGCAGAACTGTAATATGCCCTTTCTGTAGAAGTCTGTGTCTCGAATCACCTTTTGAAGCTGTGAGTCGACTGTAGCAATGTCTTCCTCAGAAACTTGGTCTTTGTGAGTACCCACTATATACACTACTGACTTGGAGGACTCAAGTATCTCACCAATGACGGACGAGTTGTCTTCTACAGTTAGAGGTTGAAGATGGGTGGAGGAACTGAAACAAGATACACTGGCCAGGGTACGCAAAAGCACCTCTTGCAGAGTAAACTCAGAGTTCTCTGGTGCAGTTGTCTCTCCTGAAGCTCTCTGATAAAAGACTCGATACTCCTCGTCTAACTTGAACTTGTAGCTAAAGAACAGCAAGTAGAGGCCAGGTCCTATGGTGAGTGCTGGTAGCATGTCCATCTGCTCAGGCTGCCCTCCAGTGTCCTCCATTCTCAAGAAAGCTTTGAAAGAATGCTTCATAATGTCTGCAAACTGTGGTTGCCTTGACACTCTCTCGTATATGGCAGCTATTTCAGAATAATCTTGTGATGTTACCACCTCATCAGCTAGTTGGACATGTGTTGGTGAGAGAGGTGAGGATTTCTTTTGTCTGGACTGCTTCAATGTTGGTTGTGGTGGTTTTTCCACAAGGTGAGACTGCTCTGTACTGCTAGCCTGACTGACCTCTGCCATCGTTGCAATATCTCCACTGGGACGAGCTGCAGCCTCAGAAGTGAATTTAGTCTCCAGACCTTTTCTAAGACTATGAAGGAGTAGAGATGCTTCCTCAGTGAGATTCTGTACAATGGTCCAGTTTGTTCCCTTATCTGCTGTAGTTGTATCAGACGTGCCTTGGACTAGCATATTAGAACAACACTGCACTGTGCCTGTGCTGCCATGAATCTGTTCCTCTTCTTTGGCTGACATAAGATCTATGATCTCTTTTGTAACGCGACGGCGAGTTGTAGTCTTGCCTTGTCGTGGTGGACCAAGAAACATAAGCTTTAAAGACAGAAGCTCCAGAACCTCCTTGGAAACAATGAAGTGTTTGTATGCTTCTTCATACTTGAAGTCATCTACCACATAAAAAAAAAAAAAGTCCATTTTTTGGAGAACTGATAGTCAATAGAACTACTTCAATGAACACAAAACTTGATACAGACACTGGGATTTCTTGCTCAAATGAAGTGGTTTCCAAAGAAAATATCCTTTCTTAAACTATGTAACTCTCCTATTGCATATGCACTAATGACTCTTGACACAACTTTTATTATTCATACTGGTAATAGCTCACACACTCCTGTGCTTTGGTGCCTTCTGTAGTGACTTCTAGCTAATGAAGCAGCACTTGATTGTTGCTCCTAAAGCTGTGAGTTTAAAGTAGCCCTATAATTACAGTATTATAGTCACACAGCTTTTACTCTACAATAACCCACACACTCCTATGCTTCTACCCTCAGCTGGCTCCAGCACTAGGAGTGTGGGCAGCTGGTTTATAGCCTAGAGCTAAGCCAGTAGAAGCAGCTGCCAGTGCACCAGCTGCAATATCTCAGACATTCTCAGCTAATAATTACATACCATACTTTCTTCTAGAGTGAAGCTGCTATTTGAATATACTAACCTGGCAGAGATACTTTATACACTTTATCACTAACAGCAACCAGTAACTGCCCAGTAGACAAGACTGCAGTAGCTATGCATCCATAATTATTCTTCTGACCTGGTCCATCTCCCTCACTAGTAATCTCAATCCACTTCACTGTCTTGTTGGAATAAATTCTAACTGTAGAATCATCATCCATGCCAATTAGATTAGATAAGGATGAGGTGATAGCGTAGGTGAGAGTATATGTGTCTACTCTCCTCCATATTGTTAGTGGAGTTGTCCTGCCCTTACTAGCAGATGCTTTGAGAGACTCTAAAGTGCATATAAACAGAATCTCCTCATTGGCATATCCTCCTGTGAAGTAGAACTTGCCTCCATGGAATGTTGATCTCATGTTTCTGCATGAAAAAGGAAGTGAGTCTGCAGTCGTCCAATGGTCGTTGAGTAGAACTTCCACTACGTCCAAGTACTCGTGATGTGAGCCACACCCACCAGCCACGACCAGGACCTCCGGTGATCCTCCACTAACTGATGATGGGTAGTAGCGATGAGTAGGCATGGGACGTAGCGATGGCTTCCAGTCTAGACCAGTAGTACTTGTCAACAGAGAGTTAGTGAGTTCATACGTGGAGGGATGCCATCCACCAACCAATACAAACTTAGACTGGTAGGTAGTTAGGGACGACCAGCGATATGGTGCACGAGTCGTAGTCCATGAGTGAAGGTCAGTAGAGATGAGAAGTTCGCCATAACCTTCCAGTAGTATTACTGTATCCTGTAGTACTGTACATTGTTTAGGCTTGACATTCTTACTCCAGGTATGGCAGTGTTCCCAGTGAAGTGAGGCTTGAGGATGGAGATCTCTCTAAATACAAATAAATAAAAATATATATTTAAATTACAAGCAAACAAACAAACAAAAAGCATTAATTACTTTTACAAGAGACTTATGCATATAAACACACAAACAAACTTCAAATTTGATAAACAAATACATTTTAAAACAAACACATTGATTCCTTTAATCAATGAATATGCCATATAAATATAAATTTCTTTTTTTGTAAACTGTAGATAAACACATATAGAGAAATGGACATGCATACTAACAATACTAACTCTATAACATACAAACACACACTTTCTTACACAATGCTTAGATACATAAACATAGTATGATATTAAAAATGATTAGTTAGCAACATTAAATAGTAAAAAAAGCATACAAAACAAGAAGTCTTTTTTCCTGTGTTAAATTAATCTACAGTAGGCACCAGAAAAAGTTTTGAATTCAATTTAGCATAACAGCCAGTGAGTGCAAAGATAAAAGAGAGGATAATACAGTGCAAAAAAATTGAGTCGACTGTTACCACATCATAAGAGAATATGTTATCACATTGTCAGAGAGTATGTTATCACATCGTGAGAGAGTATGTTATCACATCATCAGAGAGTATGTTATCACATCGTGAGAGAGTATGTTATCACATCGTCAGAGAGTATGTTATCACATTATCAGAGACTATGATATCACATGTCCTGAGCTACTGATGTTTCCTGATGTTAGGACCATGGCTGGCTTAGATATTTTTACAATTAGAGGAACAACTGTAGCTGGCAAAGAGCCTACCAAGTTGGGACCTGGTTAGAGTGGTGTGTCCGTCAGAAATCAAGTCTGTCTGCTTGTAGTCAAATAAAGCAAGATTTTTGTACAAGCTGGTTTGTGTGTCCTCCATAAGCACTGAATTGGGAGTATAAGGCTTTAGCTTGCTGATATAGCTATGGAAGATTTTCTAGCCTTTAGCAGTAAATTGAAAGAAAAGTTTGACAAATTTTATTAGTGTTTTATGTAAGCAGTATTGAAACTAGGCCAAAGCAGTATTGATACTATGTAAGCTACTGAAAGTTTTAGCGCGCTACGCGCTCTGTACTACTGTTATTATAGTTACAGAGCGCGTAGCGCGCTAAAACTTTCAGTAGCTTACATAGTATACATTTTGCAATCTCTATTCTACAAAATAAGTCTTATAAAATAAGTATAACTTATATCAAGTGCACCAACTAAATAAAAAAAATTTTTTCTACACTTTGTGTCTAGCTATTTTCAAATAGAACATCTACTAAGAAGTAAAGGCCTAAAGTAGCTAGAAATAAGCAAACTAAAACTAGAACTTACACTTGGGTGTGATTTCTCCTTTCATAAATATAAGCTAAAAAAATAGCTAACAAACTATGGTCTCCTCGATAATTCCAACTAAGTTTGTATTAAAACAACTCTATATAAACTATAAACTAACGAATTACCATAGCTACAACGCTAGAGGCCAATTATTTGAGGCCTAACACAAAAGAAACACTCGCCCGTTTTCTTTTTCCACGTGTCGAACTCAAACTGGTAAAACGCCGTCGTCTCAGGCAACTAATTGGTTTTACGGCGTGCGCGTATTTAATTACATAATTGCTCGCCCGCGTTCGTCCGCAAAGGGTTAAATACAAACATACAACATTAAAATACACAAGCATACAATTTTTATAAACACTGTAAGAAACTGTAAATAACAAGCACAGCAATATAAATACACAACTTACTGTATTTCTGGAACAAACTAGACTTCAAATAGCAAAAGTAAAATAGACAATTACAAACTATAGGAACAAACGGGGGAAAGCAATGTATAAGAGTCCTCTCATAAAAATGCACCAGCAAATTAAATAAAAAGAGAGGGAAACTCATGTCTGGGCATGCTCATAAAAGGCACAAGAGACTGGAAAGTGTAAATAAAGGTTTAAAATATGCACAAAACATGTCAAAAAATAACAAATACAAAAAAATTAATTCTCAACTATTTTTCTAATTGGATTTATTGAAATGTAGATTTTGCCCACACCTTAGTTTTGACTTAAATCACTTGCCCTCACTGTAGTCCAGCGGTCAATCCAAAAAGCTTGCAATAGGGTCCACACAATGTTTTTTTTGTAGTTTTGGCACCTATAGACCCTCTAGATCAAGAAACTGAATGATGCCACCTCAGCATCTTCGGGCATTTTGTGTAAAATGCCAATTTCTGCCATTTCAGCCAATTTCAGCCGTTTTAGAGTAGTTATCTTAGAAAATGTGGTCTGTGTTTATTTTTTTTCAATGATTTGATGGTCAAGGTAAGTTTGATAGTCATAAAGAAGTGTTGCCTGAAAAAACAGCAACGGTGTCACATAATTATAATGCATAAAAATTATGATACATAAATTACCAGTCCAATTACTGCATAACAGTCGACTCAAATGTTCTCTAGAGTATCATCATCATTATCACCACCATCAGCATCATCAGATTCAGCTGTGTTGTTTTGATTCCCACAAACTGCTTCTCGATGGCAGGTACAGAACAGTGTGCAGGGCAGTTTGGAAGCCGAACAACTGCATCTTGCTGTAGAGCATGGATTGCTTGATGAACAGCCACACCGGATGAGTTCAAGGACCTCTGGTGGGGCCATTTTCACCTCAGAGGGCACCATTATAGGGACGAGTGACTTGGACGCTTCATCATGTGCCCAGCCATACTCTGTGGGTTCAAGTTGAGGTGGATCTGGCTCATTAGCTGATTTCCAGATGGCTGTCTGGATGTGCGCCCTTTGAACATTTTGTTCAAATGCTTCAGTGGTTGGTGGAAATGACTTGAGTTCAGGTGCTTTCGAGAGCTTTGGTTTAGCCATTTTACGTGACCACACATCAATTCGTGCCAGTGACATGTCCCTTTTCTTAGAGCCATAGCATGCAGCGATAAATTGAGTACACTCTGCTGCTATGTCCTTCTGACTTGAACCTCCACCAAGCAGTTGCAGAGGTTGGCCAGCCAGGAGTGTTTTGATTGCAGTGATTTTCCCTATTCCAGGCAGTTGTGCCACTGTGTCACAGCCAGTGATGGCATGTACTGTGTCACAGCCAGTGATGGCATGTACTGTGTCACAGCCAGAGATGGCATGTACTGTGTCACAGCCAGTGATGGCATGTACTGTGTCACAGCCAGTGATGGCATGTACTGTGTCACAGCCAGTGATGGCATGTACTGTGTCACAGCCAGTGATGGCATGTACTGTGTCACAGCCAGTGATGGCATGAACTGTGTCACAGCCAGTGATGGCATGAACTGTGTCACAGTCAGTGATGGCATGTACTGTGTCACAGCCAGTGATGGCATGAACTGTGTCACAGCCAGTGATGGCATGCACTGTGTCACAGCCAGTGATGGCATGCACTGTGTCACAGCCAGTGATGGCATGCACTGTGTCACAGCCAGTGATGGCATGACAGCCAGTGATGGCATGTACTGTGTCACAGCCAGTGATGGCATGTACTGTGTCACAGCCAGTGATGGCATGTACTGTGTCACAGCCAGTGATGGCATGTACTGTGTCACAGCCAGTGATGGCATGTACTGCTAGCAATTGGGGGACTATCGCAGCATGCTTCTTGGCAGTTTCTCCAATGTTCACAACTGTTCTTCCATTGCTGGTGCCCTCCATGATAACGGTGCATGTCATCTGTTGGACTGCATAATGATGAACTAGAAGAAGGAAACATCTGTGTCATCACACACAACAGTGATGCACCCTGGATTGTTAGCTACAAGTTCACATAATTGGTGGATTATGATTACATCAGCCTCCTCTTGTGATGTTTTCAAATCTGTTCGATTGATAACAATACCCCTGTGTACCTCCACAGGAACTTCATTTTTACCAGTGATTACCAGTCTGTGTTCATCACCTGAATGGTGCTGTTGGTAGATGTGATTAAGCTGCTCACAGATGATATCTATCAGCTGTACTTTATTTCTGGTCACTGTAAGCATGACCTTCTGAAAAGGAAGTGGGGTTTGTAGGCTCAGTTGGTGGCATCTGCTAGCAAACTGACCAGCTCGTTCTTGTCTGGCTCCACTTTTGATGCTGTAGTCATGGTATCTGTCAAACACTAGGTGAACATGACTATGGCCTGTTCTAGTTGAAATGTAGCTCACAAAATTGTCCACATAGTCTTGCACAGTTCCCTTGTTCGGCCAGTGAATAATCCATAATATGGCACATCCATCAACGATGGTAGTATCTGGATTTGTTGATAATCTGGAGGACTTTTCAACTTGCAGCTTTCTCTTCAATGTCGATTTGGACTTTGATATTCTCATTTGACCTTTGTCATTGAACATCGATGTTGGCACTGGTGCCAATTCATACTGAAGAACCCGGTTCAGATCGATATCTCTTGACTGCTGAAGTATAAGAACTCAACAGTAAATGATATTTGTATCTATCACAGGAGTTGTTCCAACTTTCAGTGCTTTTCGTGTCACAGACATAGTCACCACCTTCTTTGACAGGATGTCATTGAAACCACTTGGCCAACTCTGTTCGTACGCATTCATCTGTGCTCTTCCAATTTCAACAGACTTTCCTGCATTGACAATATCTGGCACTACTCTGCCTGTGACGATGTTAACCAATCCATTAGGATGGTCAGCTGGATCAAGTGGATCAATGCAAGTTTTCAGTTTGTCTTGGATGTTTTGCCGGTCTTGTGAATCAGAGCGAATGCGTGACGGCTTCTCCTCCTTGTGTGTCATCACTTCAGCTTGTTTGTAGCCATCTGTCATATAAGCCACATCCTGCACAAGCTGACTACATGTGTGCATGCTGAGAGCCCATCGTTGGAGTGCTGATGGCTGTAGAGTTATTCCAACAATGCCATTAGGCCCATGACCATAGCGCATGAACGTTGTCTCAATGTACATGTCGCTCCAAATGGCATTCCACACACCCGGTAGGTGGCGCATCACATGCTCACCCTTCATGAAGTGAGCAAGTGTATCTTTGGGGAGTTTCTCCATAGACCGCAAATAATAAAGCCCATACCTGGCATAGTTTATATGACTTGCTGCAAAGAAGTAAGGGAGCATCTCTTTGACAGCCCACAGGTGCAATGGTCAATCACCCTCCCGCTCAGCTCTGACAAATGACATCATGATGAAAACTGGTTTCACCAGATTCTCACACCATAGTTCTGTGGTTTTACTTTGTGCAGATGCATTTTCAAGTGCTTTCATCAAATCACTGTAACAGTCTGCCTTCAATAAGAATTGACGTAGCAACTCTTCCACCACCAACCTGAGGGCTCTAACATTCTGTGGGAAACGTTTTCCTGTAAGCATCTGGGACACACTGCCAAAGCTGGACTTAAGGACATCTTCCAGACCACTGTCAGCCATCAGAACCCCTACGCAGCCCACAAAGCTCATCAACATATGCATGCCACCAAGCCGTGGCACAAATAAGGAAAACTTTTCCGGATAGACCCACATCACATTCACGGCAACTTTGTAGAGCTGCTGGTCATCCGTAAAGACAGTAAACTCCTGTCCACATTGCTTTGTAAGTTTCTGTCCCTCCACCATTGCTGTCATCATTGTATCTGGATCTGCTGGAGTCATGTCGATCAATGGTGTGTAAATGGCCCTTGTAGCAGGTTGAGCAGACTGTCCCTGCTCTCTTGCTAATTTTGTGTTAAACCCACCAAACTCTGGTGTGTCAGTATCAGTAACAACAGCCTTGAAGAATTTGAAGTCGAGAAATTGAGCACGTGCCAGCTGTATGACTTGTTGTGCTAGGACTTTCAGGACGGGTGGCTTCTTTAGCGGGCATTTGTGGTTTCTTGGGGCCACTGTATCTCGCTATAGGAGCATCCTCCGTAATTGGTTGCTTCATCTCACTGATGGTGAGACGTCTGATGCCAGCAACACCACCAGCAGTTTCAGGCTTGTTTGTCTCTGGCATTGCCAAAAGCATTGCAAGAGAGTGGGTGGAGCGCAGGCCATTCTGTGATGATATTGTTGCATCCAAATTATCTGTTATCACTTGCACCAACCCACTTGATGTGTTCCCAATTCCTCTAATGTCCGAGTCTTTCACTGCTGCTACTGCTGCTGAAGATTTGAAACGTAGAAACTCATTGTAGGAACAATTAACTCGGAATTCATTAAGCTCTACAATCAAGCTTTTCCTGTTGAGAACTGCGGCCAGTGGAATTTGAAGTGTTGTTGGCTGGTTGGTTATGATATTTGTGATAATATTGCCAATGAGTGCTGCTGGCTTTGTGTGATTAAGCTTGTCCGAGATCTTGGAAAGCAATGATGACATGGTAGGACTCACAACATCAAAGGCTTCATCCATGCTTACTCTCCTATGATAGATGTTCCTCTCCTGTGCTAATTTCCTTGATTCCTTAATGATGTGTGTGGCAACTTTGTCCAACTCCATCTCAACATCATCATCTTTTTGAGCAACTAGTCGTAATATACTAGAAGTTCTACTGCGGAACACTAGAAGAGATGCAACCCCAGAACCAGATAACACTAGTGTTTGGGCCTTACCCAAACACCAAACATTAACCGATTAACGCTGGAAATTAAATTCGCGATTACGTGCGCGTACTCCGAAATTGTTTAAAAGAAATCGTGACCGTCACCTCGAGGCTTGAACCGCCTGAGCTTTTTCTTGTCTAGAGGCAATACGCTTCGAAGTAACTGGCGGCGATGTATTAACTGATTGAAGCTAAAGCCTTCCTCTACCTGCGGGCTAAGTTTTGTTTAGTTTCTAGGCGTTTGAAGTGTATGAAGTGCGCACTCATTGGAAACTACAAGCTTCAAGGTAAGTATACCACTGTTAGCATCAGTATTGTAAAAGTTTAGGCTAAGACCTCATGTTTCATAGCTATATATTGTTGTTTTAAATGTTCACCAGCCGCTTGCTTTGAAATAATTCAGCAACTATGGATTTTGGCTGTTTATTTTTTTTTGTGTGAGCCATATACTAGAATAATATAATATTATAACATAACAAGCAATTATATAAACTACTGTGTTTGCAATTCTAGGATTTTTTTCTGATAATACTATGAAGCAGTCTGATTGAACTCCCATGGTGACAAAGCCACACCCCATAGTCACCACTTTACCGTACCATGATGTGTCTGTTGTTACTGTTCTTGACATAGATTGCACCTCCTTCTCTTCATACCTGAGAAACTTTCTCCTAAGAAATCCATTTTATGGGCACCTTCAAGTAGGGGAGAACTGGGAGGAAGAAAGTCTGTATCCTCATGCAATAATAACTTGACCTTTTTGTGGTTAGTGTTGTTAAAAAAACAAACGAAGCTAAAATAGCTTGCCTTTTTCAACCTTTATTTCTTCCAGATCATCAAATTCTTCATTGCTGCCCTCCATGAAGACTTCTTGGCCACGGACCTCTACACCTGAGAAGTCTTCTGCCTTATTCTATCTCTATTTCTTTGATATCATAAAATTCTTCATCACTGCCCTCTATGAAGACTTCTTGGCAGTCTTTAAATTTTATTGACAACTTTATATCATATTAATAATTGATAAATATTTTTGTCTATTAGTTATAGCTATACATATTTTTTTTTTTTTGTAACTTTGATTTTCTTTATAGACCAACAGTGCTACAATTTCAATCTACAAATAATAAAAAAAATTGCTATGGTAAGGGTCATTAAAACCTTGTCTCCCTTACACTTACCTCACAGGAGAATCGCTACGGCGTTGTGGGAGCTCTTGAAACGCTTGCGATTGCTGCTGGTAGCTAATTGAAGCGGGTACTATGGCGGTTACGCAAAAATGCGTAACCCGCGCTGTGAAGCACCCTCGTACTTGACGCGGAAATGCGTAATTCGGCAATAATCGGTTAACATTATTTCTTACACAACACACCTTTATTATTTCTATTTCATTTGATACTTAATATTATTAGCATACATGCTGAGTCACTTCCTGTATCATTGAAGCATGCTCATTCATTATGCTGAATCATTCTCAATTCACACTTTAGTCACATGCCACATGTTTTTTCTTGATGAAGGTGACAATTGAAAGGTTACATGGAAGTTTGTATCTTTGGTAATCTGTGGCAATAGCTTGGCTAGTTTTGCCTATCCTGCCTTTTTATGGTAGTGAGCAGTTGAGAGGCCTAGCAACACAAACAAGAAAAAATATTAAGTTGGGCACAGCTACAAAGGCTAGCTGCTGTGCTCAATCTCTGCTAGCAGAGTGGTCCTTAGCTTGTGAGCCTTACACACTCACAAACATTGGTCCTTCGAGCCGGATGCGAGACAGGGGTTTGAGAGAAGGACCAGTGGCCTAAGCTCAAGAAACAAAGCTATTGAAGGAAGAAAGTGACTTGGAAGCTGTATAAGCTAATCCAACTCTATCGACAAAGAAATACAGCAACTTCACTAGAGGAGGGACCTAGAAACATCAGCACAGGTTGAGTGGCTGAAGTCCTTTTACAGAGAAAGAACTGTATTCGAATCAAGATTTGTTAACTGGAAATAGATAATTGAAATTGATAATTGGAAAAAGATAATTGGAAATAGATAATCGAAATTAATAACTGGAAACAGTTAATTGGAAGCAGATGATTTGAAATTGGAAACAAAAGCAATTGAAAAGAAAGGAATAGAAATGGCTGACAGTAATTCACTAAAGAATAAGAGGTCCCACTGTAGGACAAAAACCACCAAAGCAATCAAATATGCATTAAAATTAGTATCAGAAGAGCTTGATACAATCAAATTGAAAGAGTTGACCACCAAGATTGAAACAGCACGAAATGCAGCTGATGAGCATAGTGAAGTGCATCATGCCTACTTAAATGCATTGGAGCTAGAAGGGAAAGAAGCTACAGAAATTCTAGCAGAGGATCAGGCAAATGATGAGGTGGAACAGAGTCATGACAATGATTTGGAAAGATTATTGGAATATGCTGAATTAGGATCATTGGCTCAAAGAAATAACAAAATACAAAGGAGTGCTTCTCTATGGTTGAAAAATAGTGTCAGAGGTTCAGCTTCTTTCAGCATGGAAGGCAATGCAAGAAGGGAGGAGCTGGAATCAATAATCAGTGACATGAAACCATACAAAGTAAACACTTTTGTGGCTGGACAATTGGCTAGAGCAGAAACAATTCATGAAGAATTATCAACCAAATTGTTTGCAGAAGCAGCAGTGACAACTACACCTGCAGCAGCCGCAACGGCAACTGGAACTAGCCCTATGCCAATGGTGCCACCACCATACAAGGTGAAGCCACCAACGTTTAGTGGCAAGCCTCGAGAATTTCAAATTTTCAAAACAAGATTCACTGCCATGATGGATACTCACAAAAGATATTACTCAGACTCAGACAAATTGAGCATACTAGCTGAAGCTATGGACGACGGTGATGCCAGGAATGTGGTGCTTGGTTGTTATTCCACTGGATATGATGCAGCAATGACTGAATTACAAGCAAACTATGGAAGGAAAACAATCATATTTCCACAACTAGTGGATGAGTTAGTCAAGAGGGATAAGTACGATTATTCAAGAGAGAGCATGAAGTTGATGATGGATAGATCACAAAGAGTGTTGATGGAAATGGACAAGTTAGAAGCAAAAAATATTGAGATGTTGACTGTGGCATTGATAGTGAAAGATTTTGATTCAGAATTGCTCACAGAGTGGACCAAACACTTAGGTTCGGATGACAAGTTGCCCACACTGAAGACATTCACTGACTTTGTGACACCACTCTCCCATAATCTCCCAAAGAGAGGCAGGAATATTGCAGCACCCAAGTGGCAACACAGGCAGCAAACTCCAACAGTGACACCACTGGTGACAACTACACCTGTGACAGCAGTGGCCAAGACAGAAAGCCAACCGCAGAAGAAGGTGTGTCCTGTGTGCAAAGAGAGTCAGCATCCACTGTATAGATGTAAAAGATTTAAAGATGCAAGTGACTCAACGTTGGCAGTGGGTTAAGCAACACAAGTGCTGCCACAATTGTTTGCATAGTAGCCATGCGGTGACCAATTGCACATCCACATACAGCTGCAAATTTTGCAAACTTAAACATAATTATCTCCTACACAAGGATGAAGACAGCAAGAAGCAGGAAAAACCAGTAACAGCATTATCAAGTGTCACACAAGGAAAACCAAGTGACAAAAATGACAGCAATTGCAGTGTGCCAACTCTCGGTGCTGGATTCATCCACACAGCATTAGTGACTCTTCAACATCAAGGAAGAAGAATCATAGCACGAGCGGCACTGGATAATTGCTCCACACACTCGATAATTTCAGAGGATGTGGCAAGCTTTTTGCAGCCAGAAAGAAAACCAGTGAATATGATCATGAAAGGCACTGTGGCTGAAAGCGAATTAACACATTGGAGTACCATCAGCATCTCTACTGTACATCCTTCATCTGTGGACATACCAATTGGTGTAGTGTGGGCCAGCCCACATTCGAGAGCAAGGAGAATGAGAGAGAAGAAGATAGAACGCAGAGAGAACTAGCTTATGTTTATGTTGTGTATTATGCTATCATGTTTTAGTTGAGTTGTGTATCACGTAGAACATTGAGTGTGAGTTGTTGTGCGCAGGTCACTTGTAGTATTATGTGTCATCGTCGTAATTGAGTGTGTGTATCATTTTCATTGGTCAGACTGGCGAGTGAACGATATACATAAGCTCACTCGTCACGTGTAGTGTTCAGTTCAGTATACCGTAGCAATTTTATTGAAAGCTCAAGGTGAGGCTAGTCCCCTTGCTGAACTCTGGTGGCAGCGAACTATTTGCTGTCAACTTGCGTTGTGCGCAGAGCGAGACCCCACAGATTTTGGTGGCAGCGGTGGGATTCTCCGGAGGAAGACGTTCCCAGGAGGATCACCAAGCAGGACCCAGATCGAATACGTTCAGGAGGGACTACAACCAGCACAGAAGGGCCGAGAGAGATTCGTCTCTGAGGACTTCTAGGATTCGTCCTACACACTCTAAAGCATCTTACCACTGTTTCCAGACTACGGTCGTGGGACTCCATTCTAGGCGGGCTTCAGCGGCGACTAGAGCACCTACTTACAGCATTTGGACTTCGGTCACAGTGTTTCCATTTCGGACGAGCTTCGGCGGCGCCTGATAAACCCAGCACAGCTTCCTAACCTCGGTTGCAGGAGCTCCATTTTCCTTTGGGCTACGGCGGCATTGGATCATTTCCTCACTGGACAGGGTTGCGGCCTTAACAGTCGGTATTCGTATTGTATCATCTTTGATTTTTTTTGTGTCGGTGTTTTGGAATTGTAACCGTCTTTTTCGTTGAGTTTTATTGTCATTGTCTTATTATTTTGTACAGGTAACCAGCAGGGAGGAAGGAACACTCGTCTTCCCATGACTGACGTTGGAGCCGTGGCGACTAGGAAGAGACAACTTAAGAAGTTACCACCAGTGGATTCCGACTACAAACCTCATAACAAACCCGTCCTCCAGAAGAGATCCCCCTATCCGACGCGACCAGCAGAGAGTAGGGCCACCTCAGAAACTGAGAACGAGGAGGTAGTAAGTGGCAGTGAGGGACAGGAAAGGAGTCCGGGGCAAGAGCGAGATATTATAGAAGCAGAAGAGTTGAGTGAAGGGGAGGACATGGCTAGGAGAGAGGAGGGAGAGCTGGCTAAGCTCATGAGGTATATGATGGAGAGGGATGAGAGGAAAGAAGAGGAGGAGAAGGAAAGGAGAGAGGAAAGAGAGAGGGAATGGAGAAGGGAGGAGGAACGTAGAGGAGAGAGAGAACGAGAACGTAGACAAGAGGAGGCTGAGAGGCAGAGGGAATTTATGAGGATAGAGGCAGAACGGGTGCGGACAGAGAATGTGGAGAGGAGAAGGGCAGAAGAAGGGAGGAGAGACTGGAGGGAATTACAAGTAGAGAAGATGAAGGCTTTGGGTTCCTATAAGGAGGGCACGGAATTGAGTGATATCTTGATGAAGTTCGAGAGGATACTGAGGGAATGTAAGGTGGATGAAGGGAGTTGGGCGGAGAGGCTGTATCCCCGATTGCCAGAGAAGTTGTGTGCGAGAGTGACAGCCAAGAGGGATGATGAGGCCGAGTATAGTGTGGTCAAACAGGCTTTGCTTAAGACCGTGGGGGAGACTACCCTCACCTACGGTCGCCACCTGTTTGAGCTGTCAGGGGAAGGGCTTAAGCACATGACTGGGGGAGATGCTTGCGAGCAGATAGTGAAGGTTTGCAAGGGAGTGTTACAGGGTTGCATAACGTTGGACCAATGTGTCGTGGCTTTGGCTATGGCCGTGACCAGGAGGGTCATGCCTCAACCAGGGAAGGTGTATCTGGAGACCAAGTCCATTACGAACCTGAAAGAGTTAAGAGACATGTGGGAGACTTGGGTGGCTGGTAGACAGAAGGGCAACTTCTACAAGCCCTGGGTGGGTGAGCACAACCCTGAGAGGAGAGGGTTCAGAGGAGAACCAAAGGAAGGATTTGTGAGTAGGGAGTTAATGTGTTTTAATTGTGGTAACAAGGGCCACCGGGCGTATGAATGCAAGGAGAGTAGAGGGAGGTCGAACTACAGTAGTAGGGCTGAGTACAGGGTGGAACCTAAGGCGGAAGCCCGAGTGATTACATGTTTCAGCTGTGGAAAGCCAGGGCACCGTAGTACTGAGTGCCCCAGCAAGAAGGTTGGGACTAGCTTGAAAAAGGAAGGCACAGGTGGAAAGGTGGCTACTGTGATAGTGGGAGACAAGAAGGACAATATTGCATGGGGTTTGGTGAATGGAGTGAAGTGCAGAGTCTTGGTAGATTCTGGGGCGAGTGTGGGAGTCGTACCCAGGTCGTTGTTGAGAGAAGGTTACAAAGATTGTGGGGAGATACAAGTTGCAGATGTGCATGGGGCGAGGAAGGCCCACAGAAGTACTATTGTGGAGTTCAAAATAGGAGGTTTGGTTCGGACACAGCTAGCAATGATCGATGAGAGAGAGGGTGATGGGGTTATCAGCATAGTTCCCCTGAACCTGAGGGATGGGGAAGAAGCGAGAGCAATCACTCAGGCCATTACTGTGTATAGCGAGGAGTGTAAGGCTAGCGTGACTGAGAAGGCTGAAGTCAAGGTACTGACCCGCAGTCAGGCCAAGGCTGAAGCCGAGTTGGACAAATGTGAGGAGGATGCAGCGGTAGAGGATTTGTGGTGCACGGTAGAGGAGTCTGATCAGGAGGACTTGGGAGATGAGAAGGAACCTTGGGTTGAACCGGGTGAGGGAGAATCGAAGCAAGAGAGCTTGCGGGAGAGTGCAGCTGAGGAGAATGAGGAGATAGAAGGAGAGTCGAAGGAGTTAGAGTCGGTGATTGTGAGCGAGGTGGATAACGAATTTAGTAAGTTAGCAGGAGAGATAGGGCCTATGAAGGAGGGTAACGATGGGAGAGAATTCAGGGAGAAACTACTAGTAGATGATAGTCTGAGGATTTGGAGAGAACTGGGTACCAGAGGAGAGAGAGGTTTCAAATGGGATAAGGAATTGCTGTTGAGAGGAATGTATGTGTCTTGGGAGGAGTATGCAGATGTAATAGTGGTGCCGAAATAGTTTAGGTTGAGGATTTTGGAGATGGCGCACGAGAGATGTGGCCATTTGAGTGGAGGCAAGGTGGCTAAGTTGGTTGGGAGGTATTTCCTATGGCCGGGTATGGTCAAGGATATAGAGGGGCACTACAGTAGTTGTCAGGTCTGCCAGGTTAGGAGTAAGAGCAGACCCAGCAGGGCACCTGTAGTTGAGAGGCCGGTTCTAACAGAGCCATTCGAGAGTGTGGCTGTGGACTTGGTGGGTCCACTTCCAAAGGGGAAGGGTGGCTGCAGATTTCTACTGACGTATATTTGCATGGCCACCAGGTGGCCTGAGGCCATACCCCTGAGGAGCGTAACTGCTAGATCTGTAGCTGAGGGCTTGTGGAGTATATTCTCCAGGACTGCCATACCTGAGGTGCTACTGTCAGACCAGGGATCACAATTCTGCGGAAGAGTGATCAGACAGCTATGTCAACTACTAGGGATTGAGAAGTTAAGAACTTCCCCGTATCATCCCCAGTCGAATGGCATGATCGAACGCATGCATGGTACGCTTAAGAGTGTGTTGGGCAAGTGCATTGAGGACAAGGTAGACTGGGTGGGCCAAGTGCCATTGGCATTGTATGTGTTGCGGCAGATGCCTCACAGTGACAGTGAATTCAGTCCCTTTGACTTGGTATTTGGGTTCAGGGTGAGGACCCCGCTAGATGCCCTATACCATGGCACTTATGAGGTAGAAGGGAAAGAAAGGGATGTGTGCGATTGGGTAGCAAGGTTGATGGATAGGTTGGAACGTATGAGGGATTGTGCGGCGTTGGGGTTGAGCAGGAATAGAGAAGGTAGAAGAAAGTATTATAACAAGGGGGATGTAAGATGAAAATGTTGGAAGAGGGAGATTTGGTGCTGTACAGGGTCCCTGGGATGTCATGCAAGTTGGCTGACTCCTGGGAGGGCCCATACAAAGTGTTGAGCAAGCTAGGTGTTGTGAATTACAAGATAGGGAAGGTTGGGAGCGAGAAGCACGCAAAGGTTGTGCATGTGAACTGTTTAAAGAAGTACAAGGAGAGGACTGAGATAAGAAGGTTGGATTTGGTGCTGGAAGAGGGAGACCGAGAGAGGAATGTGTTGAGAGAAGAGTGCGAAGGGTTTGTGGAAGAAGAGCTAGAGAAGTTCTTGGAGGAGTTTGGAGATGCGTTTTCAGATGTGCCGGGCAGTACGGATAGGGTCAGGATGACCATCGATACGGGTGACAGTCCACCCATAAGGCAGTCACCGTACTCGGTTCCGTTGGGTTTGAGAGATGAGGTGAAGAAGGAGTTGGATGGATTGTTAGAGTGTGGAGTCATAGAGAGGAGTATGAGCTGTTGGTCATCACCGTTGGTCCCTGTAAAGAAGGCTGGAGGAGGGATTAGACTGTGCGTTGATTATAGGAGGTTGAATGAGCTAACGTTGAAAGAACCATACTATATTCCCGGATTGGAGGAAATGTTGGAGAGAGTGGGGAGCGGTAGAGTGTTGTCCAAGGTGGACCTAGCGAAGGGGTTCCACCAGGTGGAGGTTGTGAGTAAGGACAGGGAGAAGACAAGTTTTGTCTGTCCCTTCGGGAAGTTCCAGTACAAACGGATGCCGTTTGGGCTGTGCAATGCCCCATCGGTATTCCAACGACTAATGGATGAGGTGCTGGTAGAATGTGTAGACTTCGCAAGGGTCTACATTGACGACGTTTTAGTGGTATCGGGTTGTTGGGAGGTGCATGTTCTGCATCTGAGGAAATTGTTTGAGACGCTGAGAGAGGCAGGGTTGACATGTAAGATGAGCAAGTGTGTGTTTGGGAAGAGGAGGCTGGAATTCCTAGGGCATGTGATTGGTGATGGGTTGATGAGGGTACCGGAGGCTAGAATTAAGGCCATCGCGGAGCACCCAGTGCCGAAGACCAGGAAACAGTTGAGGGCATTCCTGGGTTTGATCAGGTCCTACAGGAGGTTTGTGGAAGGATTCCACAGGTGGTCGTCTTGCCTAACTCCGCACACGGCGAAGACGTCACCAGGGAAGGTGCAGTGGACCGACTCCATGTTGGAGGCCTTTAGTAAGTTGTGTATGTCATTATGTAACCATGTATGTTTGAATGTTCCGTGTGGAGGAGATGATTTTTGCCTAGAGTGCGACGCCAGGGCGTCTGGGATCGGGGCAGTGCTGTCTGTAAGGAGAGGGGCTGACTGGAGACCTGTGGCCTTCTTCTCCAGACAGTTAAGGGGGGCGCAAGTCCGTTACAGCGCCCAGGAGCTGGAAGGTCTAGCATTGTACGAGTCAGTGCAGTACTTCGCGTTCTACCTGTATGGTAGACGCTTCACTATCATTACGGATCATAGGGGTTTGGAGTGGCTAAGATCAGGGAGACAGAAGAACAGAAGAGTTTATGGCTGGGCGTTGAAGCTGTCGGAGTTCCAATTCGAGGTGGTGTACCGAAGCGGAGCAAGGAACGTTGTAGCCGACGACCTCAGCAGGTGCCACCAGGGTAGCAGAGACGGTGTCACCAGCTCGTTGAAGGAGGAGGGGGGAGATGTGGGCCAGCCCACATTCGAGAGCAAGGAGAATGAGAGAGAAGAAGAGATAGAACGCAGAGAGAACTAGCTTATGTTTATGTTGTGTATTATGCTATCATGTTTTAGTTGAGTTGTGTATCACGTAGAACATTGAGTGTGAGTTGTGTATCACGTAGAACATTGAGTGTGAGTTGTTGTGCGCAGGTCACTTGTAGTATTATGTGTCATCGTCGTAATTGAGTGTGTGTATCATTTTCATTGGTCAGACTGGCGAGTGAACGATATACATAAGCTCACTCGTCACGTGTAGTGTTCAGTTCAGTATACCGTAGCAATTTTATTGAAAGCTCAAGGTGAGGCTAGTCCTCTTGCTGAACTCTGGTGGCAGCGAACTATTTGCTGTCAACCAGAACTGCTGGCGACTCGCGTTGTGC
>WLWD01005186.1_pt1 | contig 29993 bp, 16 predicted proteins | sample 6712731 | NCBI WGS metagenome assembly WLWD01 (sample SAMN12718690, study PRJNA576275) | sponge metagenome | isolation source: marine sponge | host: Mycale hentscheli | place: New Zealand: South Island, Marlborough, Capsize Point | collected 2014-11-01
TCAGCTTATGATTTATTAATGAATACACACATATATTGGATAACTGATATCTCAACTAGGTACCAATATTGCAATCATTAACCCTCAGCGTGCATGCACGAGATGGTTATAGTAGTCATCCTGTCTGTCTGTCACGCTCTGATTGTGGTGATTTCTTAATTTCAGGCTGCTATTCAAAGCTGTCAGCTCCACGTAGGTATTAGCTTTTGTAAGTAACACCCCTTATCGTCACATCGTAATCACGTGAGCAAATAATTTCTTGCTGCCCGTGGTGGTTTGCTTTGATCTGGGAAGTTATTGGAGTGCTAGAAGTGGAGTTTCGCATTGAAAATATAGACCTGTGAGTGTCTCTGGCCTGTTCAGATTCTTCTCTTATGAAAACAGCTTTTACATGTACCGTTTACATTGCTCCAGCTACCGTACTCGCGCGTTATTAGGCGCATGTGCCTGTATTTCCACAGGAAGGAAGTGTGTGCTTAACAGCGAGTCTGTGCCTAACAACGAGTTGTGCATAATTAATTAATGTGCTCTATTTAGAGTGTTTTACTACGTAAAGAAGTGCAGCAGAGCTGTCTAAGTTAAGATCAAGTGCGGAAAGACTATGGAGTTTACTTACCAAATAGAAAGTGTCATCAGAGGTCATCACATATATAAGAATGTGTGGACACCTTTCATAGGGGAGACTCTGTCCCTGAGAATTGAAGATGGAAATGAACAGGATTTTTTTGCTGTGGCAGTTATCAAGAATGATAACATAGTTGGCCATGCTCCTAGACAATTCTCTAGAGTATTATATTTTTTCCTCAGTCATGATGGAACTATTGATGCTGAGATAACTGGACATAGAAAGTTTGGATGCGGTTTGGAGGTTCCTTGCTTGTACACCCTTACTGGAAAACCAAAATTTATCAAGCGTGCCAAGAAGCTAGTGAAAGCAAAGCAACTGAAAACATTATCATAACTAAACAAATTGTTTCAAAGCAATCATGATCATGGTAAATTAATGTTAGCTAGCTCTAACTAGCTAATCTTCATCACTGGAATCTGTGGTTAATTTGCTTAATAAAGGATAGTTTTTACCAGTAGGCAACCCTGTGCCTAATAACGAAGGTGCGCTTATAAGCGAGGTGCGCCTAATAACGCGCGAGTACGGTATATTGATACCTGGTTAGAATAGCCAATAAATTATTGTTTTGGTCTGAGAAGATTTGTAATACATAGCAAGTTAGTGTAGTGCTGAGGGTTCACACCAGTGGTGCTTCTTTCTAGCTGTACTCATTTATTTTAAACACACTGGCTCAGATATTCCTTGCTGGAGGTCAGTGATGATACTGACATGCTTCCTGTATTATTTTATTTTTATTTATTTGTTCTTTTGTTTGTTTGTTTGTTTGTTAATTTTTTAATTTTTTTTTTCAGACCAGTCACATAATCCACTTGAAGATGTGAGGAAGAAAATTCAAAATATTCTGTCAACACTCGTGACTACGATGTGTCAAACTCCGGTGTGTAACATACGTATGTGTGTGTGCATGTGTGTGTGCAGCTCACAGTGCCTGCTTAGTGCATAGGCATCCTGGCTCTGCCAGGTGCGCATAACCACTAGCGGTTACAAGAGAATTTGCATGTGTGTGAGATGATATGTGTAAAGAGCGATTTTTTAAACGACGCACCCTTTGAGGACTTAGAAAAAATTCTGGAAATACTTAGGTACAAAGTACAAGATATTTTATACTTTGAACCTTATGTTGCTTTTTTTTTCTCGTCAAGACACTGACAGCGAAGTCTTGTCCAACTTATCCCGAGCTGTTGTGGAGAATAGTGAAGGGAAGTAGAGGGGAGTCGGTACTTTGACCATAGCTGGAACGTAAGTTAACCTGATTGCATGATGCGTTTGTGTGTGTGTGTGTACTGGTAGCTTGTGGCATAAAATTACTGTGCATGTTATATACCCTTATCTAACCCTTGCCCAGCTCCTTTCCATGAATTGTCTACCTGCAGTTTAGGTACTCCTTAAGAAAATAAGCCATTATTAGAGAATTGTTGCATAGTGATATGATAAAAGTGTTTTGACCCACCTCAAAGACACACCCACTTTGGTTATTGATTAAATATTAATTGAATGGGTGGTTCACCTAGTCTGGGATGCCTAAACCCAACCTTACACTAGAATAGGCTTAGGACATCTCTATACTTGACTTGTCCTGTTTGTGTATACTTGTCCTGTTTGTTGTAAGTAGGTTTCTTTAAAATAGGCGTACAATGTAAACTGGTCATTGTAAACTCATATACGTATATGTATATATATTGTTGAACAAGTACATATGTACAGTATTTGGCTGAGACAAATTACCGTCAGGCTTCACCTCCTTTTATTATTATTATTATTGTTGTTGTTGATGTTCTTATTGTTATTTTTATTGTTTTTGTTGTTATTGTTATTATTGTTTCTTGTTTTAATTTTTTTGTTGCTTTACTTTTGTCTATTTAATATTGATATCTATTTGATCAGAACATTTCATTAATCTTTCTGGTATCGCACACACATGTGTGTGTGTACATATGTGTGTGTGTGTGTGTGTGTGTGTATATCCCTCCGCTTCACCGCTGAACTATTTAAATTGATTCTTTTTAAAAATATTTATCGGCTTACCTTCTCGCGCTAGACCGTTCAAACTTGGTAATTACTTTCCTACGTAGTTTAAAATTACTCTGATTGCGTCACAATTCTCGTAAATAGAAGATTTAATTTTTCTGTATTTTTTTCGTATCAATATGGCGAACCGTTATACAACCGAAGAAGTTGTATCGATCCTTTGTGGTGATTTCGAGGCTAGGGCTAGGGCTAGGGCTAGGGCTAAGGGGCTAGGGCTAGGGCTAGGGCAGCATCAATCGTCGCCGTCGCCGTGGCGACTATCGTAAACTCTGATCAGCTGCACTAGAAATTCTTGCAACTCTACTCTTTTTTTAATTTTCTCTGTATTTCTCATCAAATTGAAAGGGGGGGGCTAGGGCTAGGGCTAGGGCTCATTATCGCGGTGGTACATACCGTGTACGTCTTGATAGGAGTAATTATTCTTTTTGATCAAATTTTATGAAAATAACTCAATGAATCTGTTTTTTACATGCTAAAATGACAATGTACTAAAATTACATGCTAAAATAATTAGGTATTCCAGATATAAATATTATTTTTTTAAAATATTTTATTTTTTTTAATAAACGATTTTTAATTAATAGTGGGTGTGGTCAATTAAAAAAAAATAATTGCATCAAATTCTCTTTTCTGATTGTTATGATTTTTCTCCTTAAAATAACAGTCTGTTTTAAAGCAAATATACAGCAAATCATACATAGATGTAATTTTTTAACAAAAGTGCTGTGAAGGGAAGGGATATACATTATTATTCCCAAACTGTAGAAATGTTAGTAAGGTTGTTGTTCCTCTCTAAACATAGTTGCAGGAGTTCCACTCTTACGTTGCACACTTCCTTTTTTGTACGAGTCATTTCTTTTTCAGCCAGCATTTGTGAGACTGCTATAGTCAGAATGAGAGTATAGGATTCTGCTGAAATTTATTATAGTAAATTAGTAGGAATTCCATCTGCAGTATTTCCATAGGATTTGTATTATGTAAGTGTGTGTGTGTCTTTGTTCAGAGACAATTGTCTGATGTGTTTTAAAAAGAGATCACTCAAAGGCATTCCTTGGTATTACTGTAAGGTTCCAGTTGTGTTGGAACATGCAGAACAACCTTACCTGGGATGGATCTTTCATTATATTGCAGTCATGATTGTTGTTGTTTTGTTGTTTGTGTGGGATATAGCTAGGTGAAACATTTTCTGAGTGAGGGGAGTGGTCTCCGAGAGCTAGTGAGCTACATGATGTTCAGATACCAGTTGGAAGTCAGGTGAGTGAAGACTGTGACTTTATGGTGTATCTTATTATACTAGCATATAGTCTCCTGTCAGTCTATGCTGGTATGGTACAGTACTGTGTGTATTATGGGATAGTCCTGTAGCCCATGGCATCATAAAGATTCCTATATAATATCCACTGTAGGAATCCCCTCCTTGCGGTTGAAAGTCCAGGTGTCCTATTATGTAATCATGAAAACAAAGAAAGTTACAGAACACTGTGAAAATGCGTTGAAAAAGATGTGTATATGATATGTCACAAGTGCAAACATAGGCACTCACATAAAAGAAACACACAAGCACATACTCACACGATAAAAATAAATAAATAACAAGCTATTATTATGAGACTCTGAAGCCTAGAAATACATTATGATATGCCATGAACTGGTGACAGGTAAACGTATACAGTTCGTCCAGCTTAAAGAGTAGAAAGTTCTGTTTTTTGTTAATTGTTCTTTAAATGTATACATGTGCAGTCAGATTGATGTCAGGAAGCTGAAACTTCACACACACACAAATTAATATATATTGAAATTGATTATGTTTAAAAAAATTGTGGTTTGTGGTCACAACTGTGGTAATTGATAGAAGAAGTGACCCTATAAATGGAGGATATTTTTGATGTTTTTAAGCCAGAAAAAGAGTAAATTGAATTCGAGTGTCTAAAGATTTTGCAGACTGAATCTATGGCTCATTAATTTGATTTGTACCAAATTTTTATATTTTAATACTAATTTACTTATTTTTAATTTCATTTTTTATAAAAAACTAAACTCCCCAAATGCTTTAAGCTGGTAATTTAGCAATTTTGAAGTAAGTGTCTTGGGAATTTAATATAAAATACCTAAATAGTTGTTTTTTAATCCATATGAATTTGAAACCCCTATCTTGAAAATTAAGGGAAATAAAAATGCTTTTGTGAGAGTGTTAGTATTTTCGGTGTAAGTTGTGACGTTTGCGGAAGCTCTTATCTCAATGACGATGTATTTGTGATGTCAGAGTGTTGCGCTTGCGCATTTGTGAACTAAACCAGGGGATGTTGGACACGCTGGTAAAACGCGGGAGATGGCCCGTAAACCGAGCCACGCAAACAATCAATTAACTTTGGCGCCAAAAACCGCGAAGCAGGTGGACACAAATGGTCTCTGAGCTATAACTTGTATGTAGTGTACTAGTCTGAGACAGTCATTTCGAATAACATCCTTCTATTATACTTGCAGGGGAATGAAGCTGTACTTGTGAAGCCATTGGAGCAGCTTAAAACTCTGTCTCAACCATGACCAACTCCACCCTGACTGGTACCAGCTCCGACAATTCCACCAACCTTGTATTGAGACTCCACTGCGTATAGACTCCATCATCATCACTTCAGTTCTTTCCATCGGGATTGCTACCGCTATACTCTTCAGCCCTATCGCCTACAAGTCTAAATCTTGTGCTGAACTACCCGCTCCCACTAATGAGCAACCAACTCCAAGCAACATCGGAATACGCCATCACTTTTGCTCGAGGGACTAACTATTTCCAAAGTTACAACGGCCATCTCACGGCTCATTTGTATTTCTTATTATTGTTTACAAATGGGCTCTTTTTAGAGCTGTCACAAGTTAATTGATTATCTTACCAAATAATTGCGCGTTCGCGGAGCTCAACGTTATGGGGGGCGGGGTGAAATTGCGAATCAGTTGTCAACTTGAAAATAAAAATTGATTGGCGAGCGAGCGTAGCGAGCGAGACACTTACAGGGGTAAAAATGAAAAAATCGGGGATGTTTATTGGCGAGCGAGCGTAGCGAGCGAGACACTTACAGGGGTAACACAATCGAAAATCGGGGATGTTTGTTTATTTATTTATTTATTTATATATATGGACGTACGTATGTCATCGCGTTTTTGTGTTAGTTATGTGGTCGACCCCGTTCCAAATTGCACTAAACAGAATCCTCTGGTTTATCGATCAGTACCCGTATCACCCTAGAAATTGAATTGTTTACCGTTTGAATTCTTTTGCGGGTGCAATTTTTCTATTAGAGTTAGTGGCGGTGGTAAGTCAATGCGCTCTTTGTCATGGTTATAAGCCGTGCGCAACAGTATTTACTTGAAAATACATTGTCCACTAGACTACTGCGAAGGTAAGTCTGTGTAGGTGCATGTCCAGTTGTGTCAAAGCATTGTGTGTTACAACCACTACTTAGCTAAAGAATATCAGAAAGAAAACTTTTAAATAACGTGTTAGGTTTTGTTGTTGTTTTTTTCCTTCAATTCAAGCAGTTGCAGAGAATTGTTACTATGGCACTGAAATACCTTTACCCTGTATGCTAAATTTATAAACTGGACCTTATTTTCAGTAGCTTCAGTGTTAGAAGTCAAAATCATTCATATAAAAATAGTATAGTCTTTAGGCTCGCTCGCCATTTGTGCTCAAGCACATCACTAGTTTATTTGTATATATGTTTGGACGTACGTATGTCATTTTGTACTTTGACCCTCGCGTTTTTGTGTTAGTTAGGTGGTCGACCCCGTCCCAAATTGCACTAAACAGAATCCTCTGGTTTATCGATCAGTACCCGTATAACCCTAGAAATTGAATTGTTTACCGTTTTGAATTCTTTTGCGGGTGCAATTCAAACTTGACAACTTAAGGGACTTCCATTTCTATTCGAGTTAGTGGCGGTGGTAAGTCAATGCGCTCTTTGTCATGGTTATAAGCCGTGCGCACAGTATTTACCTGAAAATACATTGTCCACTAGACTACTGCGAAGGTAAGTCTGTGTAGGTGCATGTCCAGCTGTGTCAAAGCATTGTGTGTTACAACCACTACTTAGCTAAAGAATATCACAAAGAAACTTTTAAATAACGTGTATTGTTTTGTTGTTGTTGTTTTTTCCTTCAATTCAAGCAGTTGCAGAGAGTTGTTACTATGGCACTGAAATCCCTTTACCCTGTATGCTAAATTTAAAAACTGGACCTTATTTTCAGTAGCTTCAGTGTTAGAAGTCAATAAAAATAGTCTAGTATTTAGGCTCGCTCGCCATTTGTGCTCAAGCACATTCACAGTATTAGTTGGAACTGGATCACTGAATTGAATCCAAATTTTGCGCACAAGCAAAATACCCCCCTTAGAATAAAGTTACAGAGAGTTTTTTTTAGAATAACGCACAAGTAAAATGGCATGAAATTTTACTGTTAACAAAAAATATATATATAGATATTAGAAATATGGCTCTGTAATGTTGCGAAGACCTCAGGCTACCTCTGGAAAAAAAATGAGCGCAGTAGCTCTTTCGGCCGCTTCGAAATAATTCTGAATAGTAGCCAGTGTGCAGAGCTGTATCTCCGTCCCAGGCGGGTCTTCATTCTTCAAATTTGGCTTGCTGGAGTCCTCTATTGGTGCTCATTCCACCTGTAACAACAAAGTAAGCCCACAGTACACAGAAAAAGAAATATAAAGACATAGAAAAAAACAGTCAATTTGCGGTTACGCGCCTCGGTGAAGTTCCCGAATAGGAGCAGCCGTGTGAGGGTGCGGCTCCAGTTTAACTACGAGTTGTGACGTAGGACGGACGAATTTGTGACGTCAAAAAAAATGGCGCTTAATGTATGGAATGTCTATGGAGATAGCGTAGTTCTTATACTTATGCTGTTTTGTATGACTTAGTTTCGAGTGGATTGGGATCTAACAACACAAAAAAGGTATGGCTAAGCTTATTGTGATTGCAACTAGTCTAAGTTTTGAGATCTGTACTTTCTACTCTTTAAGCTGGACGAACTGTATATGTTCTTTACATTACCTTGTGGTTGGTGTTGTAGGGAAGCTCCCTGAGTTGTCACTCGACCTCCTCTACAAAGACTCCGGAGTAGTGACACCATGATTCCTCTAGTCACTAAGCCCAAGTCCTCAACTGGTCGTCAGCCTCAGGCACGGGCCACCACGGAGTCCTCAGACATTCACATCTGTGTGCTGTGCCTCAAGGCACTCATGAACCATTCAGTGAGTCTCTTAGTTTCATTTGTCTTGTAATAACACTTATTAATGTTGGCAAGCAAACAAGGAACTATCTGGAGTGTGAAAATTTGATAGAATTATGACGACCTTTTAGTGAAAGACTCTTAGACTTTGCAAAACTGGCTGATCTTGAGCTAGTCTAACTGTCAACTGTTTGTGTATTTATTTATTTATTTATTATTTTATTATTATTATTATACTATAGCAGCGTCTTTTTCAATGCAAAATGTATGGTAATACCACAACAGTGGAGAAATTAATAGTGCTCTAAGCAGGAAATGTATTGAATGGGAACGTTACATGAAACATAAATAATTAATTAAGTGCAGTCATGTCAGTCACCACTGGCACATAAAAGGTAAAGTATCATTAGGTGTTTCAAGTTATAACTTCGGCTGCCGTAAATATTTTGACAATTTAGCTACCAGTTTGTAGTATAGCTGGGCTGGCTCTCTCGCCACTCTGTGCTTTAAGACTTTGATTTAGACCCAAGAGTGACTCGCTCGCTCGCTAATTTCTACTTTAGGTTGTTGTTTTTTTCTCGTCCCACAGTGTTTTATACCTTTTTTTTTTTTTTGAAGTTCAGAATATATGCACATCTACTAAACTCACTGACTGGTGACACTGATGTTCTCCCTCCTCCCCTCTCCCCCTAGTCAAAAATCCTGTATCAAACCCTGATTATAAAGTGTGTTTGTTAGTTGTTGTTGTTTTTTTGTTTTTGTTTTTTTGTTGCTGTTGTTTTTTGCTAGTGTAGCTGTAGCATTAAGGTCTCACTAGTACCAGCTAAAGATTCTGCCATTAAACTACTACAGTACGTCTTAAAATTTTACTGCAAACCAATACATATTGTGCATGCTTAGATATTTAGTGTGATGATATTTAGTGTGATGATCCTTACCACATAATCCCATTGCAACATATTATTAGCTACGTGTACATTAAAAAAAATTCTGTGAATTCCATGTATTTTTGGACAGCAAGAGTGCCTACTACAGAAATCAGTTTTTAGTTGAACAATGATACTTTTCTTGTGTTTCCCACACCCTTTACCTAAATGCTCCACTCATAATAGGGTCTGGGGACTTTGCCTTATCAAATTTGTTGCAATTCCCGGTTTGTTTGAATTTCAATGCCCTTTTACCCAGAGGAATCTCATCCATGCACACATGCATTCATTGAACTCAAACAACAGCAACATAAGACATTGATATGGAGAGAGGCTTCAGCCAATAACCATTTTACTACCACTTTCCTCCAAAGCCTTTTGAGCTAGTGTCCGTTCTGGCTGAAACTCACAATCTTTGTCATTTTTACTTGCTTCACATGTATATCTATACATAAATTCTTATTTTTGATTCTTAGTCATTATATAAAAAAGGTTTCCATGACACACACATACATATCGTTTAACCCTTCCTAAGTGGTAAGCACAATGACTAGCCTTACACCTTAATAATGCTAATAATAACTAGGGGTGCGCTCAAAGCACACAGTGTGGCGAGTGAGTCAGCCCAGCTATAAAAAAAAAAAAAGAATTGGAAAAAAAACAACAACAAAAAAAAAACCCCACAGCTAAATTGACGATACTTTACCATTTATTGACAAAAATATATGGTACAGGACGTTTTTGTATACTGGGCTAGCTCACTCGCCACACTGTGTGCTTTGAATACACCCCTAGTAGCATGAAGCCTATTGACACCAAAAGCTGTATTTATATTTTCTAGCGAGCCTATGTATATATAGGCTTAGAATATTCCTGCGTGCCATGAAACGAAATCAACAGCTAAAAAACGTTTTAAGAAACTTAGTGAAAAATGGTACTGATCGTACGAAGCTCCGCCCTATTTACGTAAAGGAGGCGACGTACCAAAGCCATATATATATATATAACATATATACCAAATTTTGCCTTGATCTTGGCTCGAGAGTGTCTCGCTCACTTCGTTCGCTCGCCAATAATGTAGAGCTTCCATTCAAAAGTAAAACAGTATGCAGCTATAAGAATTTGCTAGCATCTGTGTAGTACGCATGTGTATGGGTGTGTTGTTGTATGTGTAATGTGTATGTTAGTAGTAGTGAATGAACATTGGCAGCAACATACATTGAGACCATGTGGTACACATGTAATGACAAGTTTCTGTTCTAATACTGATGTGCTTTGATTTGCTGATTTAATACACAGAAGTGTCTTCAGATTCCAAATAGTGCCCAATTTTGTGTGTAATACAATAAGACATGGGTATAGCTAAAGTGTATGTATGTGTGTAGCTTGAGGTTTAGAATATTTAAGCCATGATAAGTGAAAGTTATAAAGCCAAAACACAGTGGATCTTTATGAATTAATGTACTGTAGGTGATAATGATTATTAATTAGTTAAAAAAAAAACAATGTTACAAATTGTGGTGTGAGTCTTAATGACCACGACCATGTTTAAATTGATTTGCTTGATTATTTAGTTCATTTTTTCGCAGATTGTGCTTTCGCTTTATATGTTCTTTTCTGCCACGCTTTTGTTGTACAGCACAATCTGATTCTGGGTGTGGTCTCTTCACTGGCCGTCCACTCACTGCCATCTTATTCCCTCGAGGAGCTCCTTCTCGGCGACGGGTAATTGCTGTAGGCTGGACGTTTATTCTTCTTCCAGCTACTGGTATTATTTCATTATTCTTTTTTGAAGTAAGTATGTAATAGACTGCTCAATTTCGGAGTTGCTGATAATTCTGGTTCAGTGCCAGAAATAGTGTCCAAATAAACTGTAAAAAACTTTTTTAGCCCATGTAAATATTGTGTGTCCATTTGCTTTATTCGCTTGCATACATCATCCACAAATGAGCAACATAGCTGTGACACATTTTGCATAAGCTCATCTCCCTCATTGGTGTCTTTCTGTAGTATATTAATTAAAGTATCTAAATTATCTTCAGCAGAATCATATTCACTGTCACTGTTAACCGATTACGCGCGAATAAAAATTTTAATTGCGCCTTACGTAATGCGGTCACGGGCGCACGCGAGACAGAGAGGATTGATTGCTTGGTGGGAGGGTGACACTAAGCGAGAGAAAGAAGACGAACGTTTGAAGATTGCCTCGGGGACAGTATTATCGAACGATAGAGTACGCTCTAGGCTATTGGGAAAGCATAAATTCGACGCTAAGGAGCTGTTCCCGACTTAAAAATAACAAAGTACTCGCACTGTTTGGCAAAAACCTTTATGGCATCACACTGAGGCTCTTAGTAAGCACACTAGTAAGGTTGGAAGTATGGTTTCATGGCTGAAGCAGTTTGCTACTTGATCATAGAGGTAAGAGAAAGTGTTTTTGCACGCATCTGTCTTACATTCAGGAAGAATTTGTTAATATTTATTTAGGGTGTGTTTTATTTTGAACTGAGCAATCTGTTATAAATTTTGTGAACAGAGAAGCTTTTTATGGCTTTTGTGCATGAAAACAGGTGCTTCACAAATAAGTGATAGAATATTTGAGTGTATTCAGTTTGGTACTCCAAGGTGTCTTTACTTTTGATGTGCTGGTAGGCTGCATTGTTGACAGAATAGTTAGTGATCTTACTATCAAGTGCAACTGGTCATAGCATAATAGAAGTATATGTCAGAGGGCTCCCTGCAGTCTCACCTGTTGTACAACAATATTTATTTTTACTTATTGTCATAAAGAATGTGGTTAAAATTCCTGTAGAAATCGCTACCTTTCAGAATCATCAATTCCGTTCTCTCGTCAGAGTCCTTGACCATCTAGTGACTACTGCAGTCACTACACCCATCAGTACTGAAGTCATTCTTGCTGTCATCAAACTCCTCGTCACTACCATCAGAGTTACTGCCATTCTGGTCACTGCCATCCTTGTCACTGCCATGCTGTGCCAGGTCAAGAACAACGTCTTCATCACTAGGATGCTGAAGTGCCAGTGTTCCACTTGCCAAGATAGCTTTCTACTTGTTTTATCATGAGCAGTTATAGCTAAAGTAATATTGGGTTCTAAAAAATTATTCTGTTACCTTTATTATTTTATGAAATATATTTTCAATTTATACTTTATCAGAAAGAAGTCTTATTGTTGTGACAAAATTTACTCAACATTTTCTTATGGCAGTCTATGTATTTTATAAGCCTAAAATATACTTACAACAATATAGAATCGTCTGCAATTGCAATTGGTGGCGTCCTTGACTCCACAAAGCTGTAGGGCGAAATGGACGCGAAGACGCTTTTTTGACGCATTTTCGCGTCCTCCGCAGTTATCGATTTTTCTTAATTGACGCGTTTTCGCGTCCTTCGGCATTAATCGGTTAAGAGAGATAGGAGCATTTGGCTCACATAATTCTGTACTATTAGTAGACATCATTTCAGAGTCTGTTACTGCCATACTGGTTTTTAAACTTTCATAGAATGCTTGGGTACCTGCTCTGTCTTCACCTAAAGCTATCACAGCATGCAAATATCTGCCTCTTGCATTAAAAAAGGAATTAAATGAGGCGAAGTCAGTTTATATTTATTAACTACGGCACGCTGATGCTTACAAGGCTCTCCTGTAGGAAAGCCAGTAATTCCAACACTGCATGTACATGTCCAATTCTCAGTATCTATGATATATTCTCGATCGCTGTGATTACTCTTAACTAAGTATAACAAATTATTACGATCGTGTTTAGTTATATCCGTATTATTTACCTGGTATGCTCCCAGTCCTTTGTGACGAAGTGAAATGTATCTGTCCATTCTATTATATGCCACTGATAGCAATCTTCGTTCATAGTACATTTCAAAAGTTACAGTTATAAATTCAAAAATTTGGACCAAATTGTAGGCTTTGATTCTTTGAAATACTATGTCTTTTAAAATTCGTATTCCGGCCTCTGCATAATTATTTGTATTTATTCCTCTAGTACTGGTGTTGTCTCTATAACATATGGCCCACTCTTGTCGTCTCTCCCAATAAGTATTCACATGCTCATTAAAATTTATATACTGCTTGGATATTAAATCTTGTTTTAGATCTTTGTATTTATTATTGAGGATGTATTCAGTTTTAGCATACACCATATTTCTTATTAAAAGCATCAAATGTTGACGATGCTGAGACTGAATTTCATTGCTGCTATGAAGTAACCATCTCCACATGGTTTGTAGAAAATGAAATACACATAAGTACAGTGATGCACTGGGCCATGTCTTTTTCAAACCACTTCGTTCAGCTTGGGAGTCATCAGTAATTATGTTGCCTGGACTACCTTTACGATAAAAACTATATGTAGGAAATAAATATTTTAAATGAGTCATAGCAGAATTAATTATTGATGTACTCTCCCCTGATGTAACCACCACTCCTAGAGGTAGCCCACCAGCAGCAGAGGAAGTTGAAATGACAAACATAGGATTATTATAGTCATCAAAAGAGGACGATGAATCAATAAATACGAGTTCTCCAGCTTGTTGTATGTGTTTGTGAACTCGAGACATTAAAGGAGTACATATAGCTAAAATTAAAGGATGGTCATGTTTTCCTTCACTATTATTAAATCGTTGTACTGAAGCTTTACCACCAAGATCTTTGTTAGTTTCGTTATATTTATTTATCCGTGCTTCTAGATCAGCGAAGAGTTCTTTTCCAGTGCGGACTCCCAAGTTATTTTTCCTCCATTTATTGAATGATTATAGATATCATTAGGGTTTACATTTCGGTCTGCTAAAAGCTGAGCGTTTTGTTGGTACATTAAATTCGTTTCATATTCAAGGTGTGCACTACTTGGAGAGTGACCTTGTTTAAATAAATCATAATACTTGGATTTGGTTTCGTCCGATATAGGCCTGAATCTCAGAGCATCAGCTACATTAAAGGTGTGATTATGATTATGTTGTAGGATGACCTCAACTAAGTATCCTCGATGACGTTGATGAGGTGCTAATATAGTAATACTTATTTGTGCAGGACAATTATTATTCTTAAGATTATGTAAACGGTGTGTTGTCTTCAAGCTCAAATTAGTTATTTCTTTTTTTCGTTGGTTATGGTGGCATCGTAAATATAGTTTCTTGCATACTCGCTTTCCTAATCTATTTTTGCTGCGCTGAAACACCATGGTCTCCTGTGTCACTTGATTGTATTGTTGCACCCATTCTCTTGCTTCTTGTTCATTTTCTAATTGTAATTTGAAGGTACATTTGAAGTTATAGGTTCGAGTACTGTATTGCAGTAATCTATTTCAACAAACTTGTATGTGTAATTACTAGGCAGTACTGCTGCTATGTAATTATTATGAGCAGTTATGTCATCTATGCTTCAACTCTCACTGTTGTACTCAGCTGTACATATTTCATCATTAATTTCTTGCCGCTTTTTAAAATCGTGAATTATTGAGCTGGTATTTATTTTACGTTCAATAATCCAAGAAATTACACTAAGTCTCAACTGAGTACTGTGCTTAGAAGGTTTAACTAAACATTGGGGAGAAGTCTTTTCATTCCAGCTGTACCAGTTCTCCCAATTACAGCACATCACAGCTGCCATACAAAGCACTATGACACCACAAACATTAGAGCAAGTTTGGGTGGGATAAAATGGACACACGTTTGTCGGATCTTTCTTCTCATTGGATTGCAAGTTTATAATATTGTAAAACTTTAGTTCTATTCCTAATTTACCTAATAATGGTTCAACCATGTGTGTTAAGTTAGATGGAATATCCCAGCTCAGTGAATCACCGTAATACGCTAGTTTTGTTTCAGTATTAAGTGCCAATAATGTCCAATGATTTCCTTGCTTTATTCCATCAGAAATAAAAATGGACTTACTGCTATGGTCTTGTCCTACATTAAGAGCCAAAATAACCTTTCCATTCTGAAACACTTTGCTTTTCGATATCAAGAAATCTCTTATGCATTTATCTGGGGTACATACTACGCACATAATATCTTCATACTGCTGATTCAAAAGAGTGAACAATTCATTTATTTCATTTTCAGTTATCCAATTATCTCTAGTTAAATTTATCAGCTTTGTTTCATGATTCGAGCTAGATTGGCTAAAGAACTCCATAATTATTTTAGTATTAATTCCATATAAGTCACCAGTTTCGGTTAACCAAGTCATAATCTTACCTATGGTGCTGTTATGTTTTAAGTCGTAATGATACCACTGAAGTTGTTTTAATCCATTATAGTCCATCAATTCCATTGGAAATTTTATGTATATAAAAATTTTCACACTTACTTCTGTTTGTTTACATAGCAGACTTATGGCTTTGGTAATGGAAGTGAGTGAAGGGATCTCTGTTAGACCACATGGATGGACCACTGATTTTGCAACCTCAGAAATTACTACGTCCATGGATAGACTTGCAGATATGACTGGAGCATTATCATAACATAACTTTTCCAATCCTCCACCCTAATCATGTACAATAAATCAATAATATGTTGTTATGTTGTTGTTTTATTCGTATTGTACTTACCATAAGATATTGACGACTTTTAGATAATTTTGTGGATGACTGTCGGGTATTATCTCTGGAGAAATGAAATGTTTAAGATAAATTAGTTTAATTTATATGTCAGTCATTGTAGTTTTTTAAATGGTGTTATTTTCAAGATAGTGAACTAATAAGAAAGTGTATTAACCTCTTCTTCTAATACATACACCATTATTCCTTACCATGTCAAAAAAATTGCAGTTAATAACAGTAGAACTCTAAGCATCAAGATGAAACAATCGCTATAAGAGGAAAGAAACTCCAAAAACAGTTCAGGATCAGGAAAGTGATCTGGAACAGTAAAAGACCCAGCATTCACCCCTGGATCACAAGGGATCCTGCATGGGTACAGTCACAAGAAGCCATAGAAGTAGAAACTTTGAAGACAGCATGGTAGCAAGCATTTCACCGCAGGAAGCCAAAAAAAATTAATAGGGCCAACTTATGTCACTGCGCATGCGCAAACAATTGAACTATCTGGTGCACCATGAACTTTGACCTTTAATAAACGTTGCTAGTTTTTCTAAGTCCTTAAAAAATGGACGACGTTATGTGCAGAACGGCTGACCCTCACCTTTGACCTATAGAGCGCGGCCGATCAAATAAACTTTGAACCTTAAGCACGCGCGCATGCGCAAATGGACGATCATTGACCATTGCTGCAGGACTCACCGTTGCTGCTTCTCTGAGCTAACAGACCCACCTCAATCATGCTGAAGTACATGATCACTTGGAAAAATAGCTGTGGGTACACATCAATATTTTGCAACTGTAGTTTTTTAAAATAATAATAGCTACTTGTTCACACAACAATCAAAGGGTGTGGCTTCAATTTTGGACGTGACTGCTTATTCTAAAAGTTGAAGCTAATGTTATACTGTGTGACACATATTCTTAAGTCGACAGACCACAACTCCATAAAGTTCATGGAGCATGCATCTCACTCGCCTCCTCCTCATCTCCTCTCCCCCCCCCTAGTCTCGCGTAGCCAGACCCTTTACCAACCGTAACCGCTACGCGGGGAAGGAAAGGGTCTGGGAACATACAATACAACGACTTGTTCAGCAGCACCCCACAAAGGGTGCTCCAATTATCACATTCCAATGCTTGCGGTAGCCAATGACGTCACGGCCACGGCCGGGTAGCAGCTCTCCTATTCATGCTGGTACGTTTATTGCTTGCCAGGAGTGCTTATAAATAGTCTATGAAAACAACCTCACCAGTTTGACGAAGTCACGCAACGTTCTCACCCTCCCAGATGTGATGTTGACGTCACACAGTATACCGCAAGCTTGCTGGAATGTGATAATTAAGCACCCTTTTTGGGGTGCTGCTGAACAAGTCGTTGTATTGTATGTTCCCAGACCCTTTCCTTCCCCGCTTTGCGCATACTTTTTTTTTTCCTTCCCTTTGTCGGGTGGTTACGGTTGGTTAACGGGTTTTGCTAAGCGAGGACACCACCCCCCCCCCCCCCCCCCGCCCGGCCTCCCTTCCCCACCCATATTTGTTCATAGAATGTTTCTCCAATTTTGTTAGTATAAATCATAGCATTGTATTACTAGTTACATACAACTTCTAGTACGATCAACGTGACAACTAAAGGCAACACTAACAGGTCAGTAACTGAAGGAACCTTGAGTACTATGTTAGTCAACTTTATTCTGAAATTAATGCAGACTTCTCGTAAGCTAGTATAACATTCCCAATGTCATTGACAAAATACTAATGAACTATTCCATAAAAATAAAATACTGTAAATTTCCAGTATGAAGACGCTTTTAAAGAGTTGGATTATGACAGTGTCAGTGATAGGTTTAATTGTCCTCAATACTCCAGTAGATTTTCCTTCAAACAAGGATTGAATTGTCACTGGAAACGTCCACAGCAATTCCTTGGACACTCTTTCATCTCCAACCTGTATCAAAGAAGGGAAAGTAATCACATGTTACCAAATTTTGGTGTTCCTTTCAGGAACACAATGCTGTTTTCACTACAATACAGTACAACAGTTGATGTTACACTGCTTATCTCTACTTGATAAAGGACTCAATAATAACCTTTATAGGAATGCTTAATTAGAAAACTAAAATATACATTATGAATGTAAGAACGTAAAAAAAAAACAAAAACAAGAAAAGTACCTCTTACTAAGATGAGTGAAAGAGACCACAATGGCACTTTATATACTGTACACATATGTATATGTAAGTGTATACAATACATGAGTTTGTACACGAGGAAGCCAGGTGTGATGAGCCCCACAACAAAAACTTTAATTTGTACAGACATAGCAGCAAAAGCTCTACAATTTACTCATGGGCTGATACACAATTTGTAATAATTGAAACTCATTTCTCAATGATTTTACATGCCACAGTTGTTCATGTATGTGCATGTGATACAGAGAGTACTTATGATTGGAACATTGTGCTCGCATCTATCAGGGGAATCCTGTACAAATGGCATCAAAATGTTGGATGGCTTCACTAGACTTTGCTCTAGTTACAAAAAAGGGGTGTTGCTCGCCAGTCAGAAAGCATTCAGATGGACTCCTTTTGTTACAAAAATGTAAAAGTAGTAAATGTAAGAGCAAATGCAAACAGTGGTGTAGGAAGATGATTCGGTATGGGTGGGCTCGAAGGGCAAGTTTTTTTTTTGTGGTTTGCAGGTGTTCATGCGAGAAATCACATTGATCCTGGCATACACGCACTACACTAAGCAGAAACAGAGTAACTATAGTGCAGTGAAGACCCACTAGTGGGTATGGTAACGTCAGAGTTCCAAAATGAGCATGCGTGAATACTAATGATGAAATAAAGTGTAATGTTATAGTTGTTCTGGCAGTCAGAGAAAACATGAAGTTGTTGGCTTCACATAGGGTACTAACTGTTGTGGAAAAAGACCCCCTATCATCACGTCGTAATTATGTGAGCAAATAATTTCTTGCAATTTGAGATAGTTTTGCTTAATCCTGAGAATTTAACAGAGAGCAAAATCAAGATAGATTGCAAAAGATTCTACTAAACTTTTCTAAGCAGTACGAAACATCAGAACCATATTTACATAAATATTTCGAAGAATACTGCATATGTTGCACTTGTAATACGTAACTTTGTTGCTCAACAATGTAGTACATGTACACTACATGTTATTTCACAAAATGGGCAATGTGCTAGAAAGATTGGCCTTGCTGATGTAGATACAAGCATGCATATTGAAAGACATGTTTGCAGTAACATTTTTAACACATGGTGGAATTTTGCTTCCATCAGCTCAAGATTCATGAATGGCAAAGTAAACAAAATAGTTGATGGTCTCTTTCATATTTTGATGCACACATTCTCCCACTAACTAACAAAAGAACTGATTTGCCTTATTGGTATGGTTGCCTGGTGTCATCCTCCTAAACTACACATTGGCAGTCTGTGCTGATGTGAGCCCGTGGTCATGTCTGCGCATGTTCCTTGTGCACGAGGCAGTGGTATGACCCTGGACCCACCCCCCTGTGTGGCCTTGGGGGTGAGAGACTCGGCAGGTCAGTGGCAATTAGCGTTAATTGCCCTGCATTGCTGGAGTCCCCCCAAAGGGCTGCAGGAGGTGGCCTATACCCCCAAGGCTATAAGTGATAGGTTAGGAAAGGGGGTTGACAGCTCTCTTACCAATGGTAGTAGGCTGTATACCTGTAAGTACAGACTAGCATACACAGTGAGAACTGAGCATTATGACAAGAGTACTGCTGAACTGCCCATGACCCCCAACCTTCTCCCTCTCACTGGCTTTGGGATGGTGTGGCCATCCAATGACTACGTATTGGTTCCTCGGAGAAGGGAGTGGTGCCACTGACCTTGGAGCTGTGATCAGTGCCTGGTACCTGGATGATTCCAGCCACCATGTCTGTCTCGGGTAACCAGTGGGCACAGCTTCAGTAAACCAGGACTGGTGAGTCCTGTATACTCCCATCTCACCTGCTTTCACTGCACACTGGAGTCTAAGTAGACTCCAGGAACACAACCTGGGTAGTGGTTGTCGAGTAAGGAGAGTGCCCCCAGCAGTCGTTAATAAGTGAGGGACCACATGCCCAGGTAAGAAGACCTGAGCAAGGGCAGAGTGTACGTATCACACTTAGTGATTAGCTGAAGGGCTGCTTGCCCTAACAGCAGTGAGGGGCAGTACGCAGTAGTATTAGATGTTGAATGAAGGGCAGCCTGCCCTGGACAGATACGTTAAGGTGGTCTGTCTGACTGTCACACCACTACCGGGTGGAGAATCTAACCTCACATGCTAACAGTACCATAACTCCTCTCTACACCACTCTTGCCATATAGTCAAGTGGCTTGTGACTCCAAGATTTACTCCTATAAATGCGAGTGAGACACTCTCAGGGGTAACACAATTGAAAATTGGGGATGTTTGTTTGTAATTATGTGTGGACGTACGTATGTCATTTGTACTTTGACCCTCGCATATTTTTGTGTTCGCTCCGTGTTCGACCCCATCCCAAACTTCACTAAAAGGAATCCTCCGGTTTAGCGATCATTACCAGTATCACCCTAGAAAGCGAATTATTTACCAATTTGAATTCTATTGCGGGTGCAGTTAAAACTCAAAAACTTGTGGGAGCTCCATTTCTATTTGAATTAGTGGCGGTGGTAAGTTAATACGCTATTTGTCAGTTATAAGCCATATGCAACAGTCTTTACTTGAAAATTCATTGCTCCACTAGACTAACCACGAAGGTTAAGTCTTGCGTAGGTATGTCAGTTGTGTGAAAGTATTGTGTATTACAACTACTAAGAATATCCCTCCCCTGTTGCATTATCTGCTCCACATCCCTATTCACATGGAACTTCAAACGTTGGCATTAGCTATTAATAGTAACAGTCGGTGTGCCTGGTGGAGGCAGCAACAGACACAAGTGAGAAGGAACATGTCCTGATCGTGTGACGGGGTAATTGAGTGAGTGCCATGCAGATGCATATGTGAGCCTGAGAACAGATAGGCAGTGAGTCTGTCAATACATCAGTGAGCCTGAGAATACATAGGCAGTGAGCCTGAGAATACATAGGCAGTGAGCCTGAGAATACATAGGCAGTGAGCCTGAGAATACATAGGCAGTGAGCCTGAGAATACATAGGCAGTGAACCTGAGAATACATAGGCAGTGAACCTGAGAATACATAGGCAGTGAGCCTGAGAATACATAGGCAGTGAGCCTGAGAATACATAGGCAGTGAGTCTAAGAATACATAGGCAGTGAACCTGAGAATACATAGGCAGTGAACCTGAGAATACATAGGCAGTGAGCCTGAGAATACATAGGCAGTGAACCTGAGAACACATAGGCAGTGAGCCTGAGACTACATAGGCAGTGAGCCTGAGACTAGATAGGCAGTGAACCTGAGAATACATAGGCAGTGAGCCTTGTGGGCCTAGGGCCTGCCAAGGCCCACATGATTCGAGAGAAGGAAGATGAGAACGAGAAAGAGATGCGTGAAGACCGAGAGAGAGAAAAAGATGCGTAAAGAGATGGAGAACGATTGTATTCAAGATTATCGTTTATGTGTTGTTATTGTTTACTAAGCGTATCACGTGCATTATCTGTTGAGTTGTAATTCCATATTTGGCGATTTGTGCAATGTGTAAGTAGGACTGGGTCACGTGAGACTATTTTCTATATAACTGGTAGTACCACGTGTCCCGTTCAGTCTCGAGTAATAATTAAAGTATTAAGAGTGAAGCTACGGCTGTACCTCTTCTTGAGATTCTGGTGGCAGCGAAACATAACGCTGCCCACCAAACGTGTGCGAGTGACCGACAGTTCCAAGGAGCTTAGGGCCCACAAGCCTGAGAATACATAGGCAGTGAGCCTGAGAATACATAGGCAGTGAGTCTAAGAATACATAAGCAGTGAGCCTGAGAATACATAGGCAGTGAGCCTGAGAATACATAGGCAGTGAGCCTGAGAATACATAGGCAGTGAGCCTAAGAATACATAGGCAGTGAGCCTGAGAATACATAGGCAGTGAGCCTAAGAATACATAGGCAGTGAGCCTGAAACCAGATAGACAGCAACCTGAGAATACATAGGCAGTGAGCCTGAGACTAGATAGACAGCAAGACTGAGAATACATAGGTAGCGATCCTGAGACAAGATAGGCAGTAAGCCTATGAATAGATATATAGGCAGCGAACCTGAGAATACATAGAAAGTGAGTCTGAGAATACCTAGGCAGCAAGTTTGAGAAAACATAGGCAGCAAGCCTGATAGTGCATGCAAAAATAGATAGGCCCTGGGGCTCAGTGCAAGATTAAGTAGGCAAGTCTGATAGTGCAAGATTGGATGGCAGTGAGTGTGAGAGTGCACAGATAGAGTATGACGATGTGCAACTAGTTGGCAGCAAGTCTGAGTGTGAGGATGGGTAAGAATAAGAACAAATACTACTCATTGGTGGTGGGTGAGTCTGGCTGTGGCAAGGCAGCACACTGAGTGCGAGATAGGTGGCGAACCTGATAGTTGAAACTAGATATCTGGATGTGGGACTAGATAGGTGGCTAGAATGAGAATTGATGGCAGCAAGCCTGAGTGAGACTAGATAGGCAGCGAGCCTGAGTGAGAGTGAGAATAGACAGGCAGCGAGCCTGAGTGAGAGTGAGAATAGACAGGCAGCGAGCCTGAGTGAGAGTGAGAATAGATAGGCAGCGAGCCTGAGTGAGAGTGAGAATAGATAGGCAGCAAGCCTGAGTGAGAGTGAGAATAGATAGGCAGCGAGCCTGAGTGAGAGTGAGAATAGATAGGCAGCAAGCCTGAGTGAGCGCAAGAGAATAGATAAGCAGTTAGCCTGATAGTGAGAGAATAGACAGGCAGTGAGCCTGATGGAGTGAGAATAGATAGGCAGCGAGCCTGAGTGAGAGTGAGAGAATAGATGACAGCAAGCCTGCGAGTGAGAGTAGACATGCAGTAAGCCTGATAGTGAGAGAATATGAGCCTGATAGCGTAAGACTAGACAGGCAGCGAGCCTGAGAATGATGGCCGTGAGCCTGATAGTGCAAGAATACACAGGCAGTGAGCCTGAGAGTAAGAAAATAGAGACAGGCAGCGAATATGATAGTGTGAGAATAAGTCCAGTATCAATAGCGTGAAGGGCAGCGTGCCCTGCATAGACACTATTAAAGGGCCCCTGGTGGACCGTCACACCTCTAGTAAAAATCTAACTACAATATGCACTAGAACCTCCTACCTATGCTCTATATAATGCCACACTGGCCATAGTGTAGTGTGGCTTATGAGTCCTAACACACATCCAGCACTAGTTCATTCTCTAATCTCCTCTCTCATCATGTAACCCCCATTTTCTCCACCCCCCTTCTCATGTAACACTCACATCAGCATAAATCTCAATTACAGCATGTACCTGACTGATTCAGGAGTTTCTATGCTTTCGAGAAAACTGATCACTTTGACAGAGCCAATCTTGGCAATACCGTGAGAGGGTCGGGCCATTACTAAATACTGCAGATCCATTACTAAATACTGCAGATAGTTACTAATATGCAATGGACAATGATGATCATAAATTGTTGCATGAAGGTTAGAATAAGAAGAGTGGGAGCCGGCCATGCACCCCACACCTGTAATGAAGCCTATGCCCGACCATAATGAGGGTTGGCAGCATGCTCTCGCGATTTAAAGATAGCGACTGTGGGTAGAGCAACAGCATCAGAACTAGAGTCCAACTCTTAACCTAACTGCACTAGTTAAGCAAGGCAAATGGACCGGCAGCATGCCCATGTATTATCGAGCCTTAGAACTCCTGTTTTTGGCCGATTACATCTGTAAGTATCTATTGTGTATGAAAGGCCATAAGCCGGGTACTGATGATTTCACAATGAGGTGGTGGCTTGATGATGTAGATCCTATATATCCAACCTAGCTAAGAAAGCTAATTATTTAGAGTATCTTAGGGGTTTTACCCACACTAATTAAGCCACAATTAACTACGTGATGAGTGAGTAAGTTAACGGAGATGTAGCCCACCATCACATCACCCGAACCCAGGTAAAGGTCAGCAGAGGACTTGCAAATACTGCGACCATGCGACTAAGTGGTCACATGTGGTGTGTCACATGTGGAGCAATGGCACCTGGGCACAAGTATATTATTAGTCCTGATAGCCACTGTTCTCAGTGCTTGTAGCCTAAGCCTAGCTGCTACCTGTTACTGCCTTGCCAGAATGGCTGATTCACCCGACACTATTAGCTCTCTAAGGATGACTGCTCATCAGTGGTAGTTTTTTTTTTTTTTTAATAGTAAGGGGCTGGAGATATACTGTCTGTAATAGCAAATTTTTCTCGTTCTAACAGCCAATAATTACTTCAGCCGAGAATGACTGACTACTCACTGAGATTGTCAACATCTTGCGATAGTACTGGTCTCATATACACTGACATCTGATTACATAACTTGACATACACATTTACATGTATATTTATTGTCACACAAACACTTGTGTCCTAGGTGACCACAACAAGCTAGCCAGAGCCACTAACTGCTGTGAGTGTTGGTGATACATTCTAGCAATGTAGACCTATTGGAACCAATACTTCCTTATATTACAAACACACTCTAGAGAACACTCACTTGCCATCATTACAGCAGTATCAGGTAACTCCATGATCATATGTTGACACTTCTTGAGCCATCATTCACAGCTGGTCTAAGTCAGAGACATTGAAAGCAGTTCCACCCACTCCATTCCACTACAAAGAAAAGCAATAGAAAAAGAAAACATACTGAAGTGAATAAATGCAATCATGAAATTTCAACTCATATTCTGCAAGCTAATCCCCCCAAGAAATTGTTAGAAACAGTTCGAGAGGTATAGAGCCACAGGGAAGAAATCTCAGCTCTATCTAAATGATAGACCTTATAATAAATAAAAATGCATTATCCTAAATTAGATAAACTTAGCGGAAGATATAGAAAATGCAACAGTTGCAAATCCCCGATGTGTGGACAGTGCATATTTCACATGGGCCTCAATTTGGTGGACCAGCATAAAGGAAAAAAATTGCATTCATTGAAAATATCATATAAGAAATTGAACATCTGAATAATTCAATATTATCCAGGAAATCCCATCATATTGAACTACTGCACACTAACCACTGTCACTACGATAAATTTATCTCTAGCCAACTCTCAGATACATTTCTGAGGATCTCATGACCCATACTGATTGTAGACATGTTCAATACACCCTATTATCCCTACTATCATTAGGGCTCTTCTGGCTTTTCACCCAGGGGGGATCTAAGTTAGACAGCAATCGATATTTTAAATTAATCGTGCAATATACTTTATAAGATGTAATTCTGTACCAAGACTTAGAATAAAATATTACCCCCATTCTCTTTTTTTTGTGTGTATTATTTATTTTTCCTACTAAGCCTTATACCTTAGCCACTTTCATCATGTATACCACTGTTAATAATAACAACACAATCTCACTAAGTACTATGGAGGTTGGGGGGGAGGAATTTTATTAGGTACAGTGGCTGAGTGTTTACTGTCATGCTTGTAATCACAAAAAATCTTACCTGCCGATGACATGGAAGATGTATATAGATAAGAAAACCAAAAAGGAACATGTTTTGACTTTGTTCATGTTAAGTTATTGAATGTGCTTCATTATTACCTTTCATAATGTTTTCAGTAGGTAACTAATTAACAATTTCTAAATTTAATAGTACGGTGCGAAATTGCCCATTAAAATGTATGGGGAATATAGCTGTTCAATTGAAATCGCACGGGGAAATGAAATAGTGCGTAACTAAGTGAAATAGCACGGAAACTAAGTGAAATACCACCGCTGCTAAGTGAAATAGTACGGATAAGTGTGCATGCGTGCAGCATTAACCTTGAAAACGTACAGTTCGAGAGATTCTAGTTGGAGACAATGTCATTGTGTACCACAGAAGCTCTACCCATATTAGATGGAATTTTTTCAACATTTTAGGATGACTTGTAGGCTGTACACGAAATTCCAGAGGAAGCTAATGCTGAAATACGAAGATAGTGAGTGACTGATACAGTGTAGCTACAAGTGCAAATCATAAAAAAAAAGCTGGCCTACTATTAGCGAGTGATAGCATGTGTAACCTGTGCTATTAGGGATCAATAGCACTCATAAAGCATTCAAAATAGCACTCTCCGAGTACAATTTCATTGCTTTACGAGTGTTATTGATCCCTAATAGCATGGTTACCCATGCTATTGTACTCACACTAGTAATATAAAATGGTATTCGGTAACCCACTTTCAGCAATGAATTGGCAGCAGAAATGGTTAGTTCAGACAGTTACATGCTTTACAAGAGGGGGAGGGGAGAGGTGCTTAAGAAAACTCTGTTTTTTTGTCATTGCAAATAATCTGTCATTCACCATAGCTCTACATGCAATTCATTAGCTATCTATTCTATACACATCAGAGTATGTAGTACACTTACTTGTTATCACACAGCATAAGTGAATTCCTGCCGTTGTAGTCCTCTCTTCCGTTATCATCACTCACCAGTAGCACAAAATGCAACCTAGCCAACAACGAGCAACCAACCACGAGCAACCAACCACCACCTACTTCAATCTTGCAGGGTCACCAAGGACAACTTCCACAGAGGTCGAAGGTGAAAGCTGGCACCAAGAGCGCGCGCAAAGACATTGCGTGAGGTCAAAGGTGAGGATCAGCCGTTCTGCACATAACGTCTTTCGTTCTTTTGTGGGAGGAAAAAATGCTAGAGCCTGGCTTTACCGACAGCCAGCCTGTGGTGCACCCAGGTCCTGTGATTATACGTGCTTGGAACATGTATTGCCAGCACAGCACATTCTGTTATCAGTCCAAAGGTCACCTCACACACATATGTAGTTTAACGTAGTTAAACGTAGTTAACGAAGATGTAGCCCACGCATCACACGCGCCCAGGAAAAGGTCGGCAGAGGACCTGTGAGTACGGCGACCATGCGCTAAGCGGTCACACGTGAAGCAATGGCACCCGGGCACCAGTATATTAGTCCTGATAGCTAGCAGCTACTGATAGCCACTGTTCTCAGTGCTGGTAGCCCTAGCCTAGCAGCTACCTGATACCGCTAGTCTGCTGGGGGCCCATGAGTTTACAACTTGCAATTCTCATCAGGTAAAATAGTATGCCCAATGGCTGTTCCACCACAGGCACTATTAGCTCTCTAAGGATGGCTGCTCGTCAGTGGTGGTATTATTGGAATAGTAAGGGGCTGTAGATATATTGTACTCTAAATAATTAGTTTTCTGCAGGTCAGGTTGGATATATGGGATCTAAACCACCAGTCAGTGGTGAATGGCCTTCATTGATACTTACAGACGCAATCAGCAGAAAACAGTAATTCTATGGCTCGACAATACATGGGCATGCTGCCAGTTCAGTTGCCTTGGTTAACTAGTGCAGTTGGGTTAAGAGTTGGACTCTAGTCCTGATGCTGTTTCTCTACCCACAGTCACAACCCCTAGATCACAAGGGCACGCTGAACCCTCGCTATGGTCAGGCGTAGGCCTTCATTACATGTGTGGGATGTGTTGCCGGCTCCCACTCTCTGCTTTATAACCTTCATTAAAAAAAAAAAAATATGATCATTATTGTCCAGTGCATGTTAGTAACTATCTGCAGTATGTGGCCAGACCCTCTCACGGTGTTGCTAAGGTTGGCTCTGTCAAAGTGAGCGGTATTCTCGAAGCAGAAACTCCTGAATCAGTCAGGTGCATGCTGTAATTGATATTTATGCTGACATGAGAGTGTTACATGAGAAGAGGTGGAACAAATAGGGGTTACATAATGAATGAGATTAGAGAATGAACTGTAGTGCTGGATGCAGTGTTTTAGGACTCATAAGCTACACTATACTATTGTCGGTGTGGCATTATAATATATAACTTGGGTAGTAGGTTCTAGTAATTAGGGTTAGATCTCCACCTAGTAGAGGTGTGACGGTCCGTCGGGGCCCCCTTAAAAGCGTCTATGTAGGGCACGCTGCCCTTCACTCTATTGGTACTGGACTTATTCTCACACTATTACACTCACTGCCTGTCTATTCTCACACGATCAGGCTCTCTGCCTGTCTATTCTTGCACTATCAGGCTCTCTGCCTGTCTATTCTTACACTATCAAGCTCTCTGCCTGTCTATTCTCACATGATCAGGCTCTCTGCCTGACTATTCTTGCACTGTCAGGCTCTCTGCCTGTCTATTCTCACATGATCAGGCTCTCTGCCTGTCTATTCTTGCGCTATCAGGCTCACGGCCGTCTATTCTCTCACTGTCAGGCTCACTGCCTGTCTAGTCTTTCTCTATCAGGCTCATATTCTCTCACTATCAGGCTTACTGCATGTCTACATACTCTCACTCGCAGGCTTGCTGCCTATCTATTCTGTCACTGTTGTTCTTATCCATTCTCACATTCAGACTGGCTGCCTATCTATTGGCACTTTGTCATGCTTTATTCGTGCACTCTCAAACTCGCTGCCATCTGTTCTTGCACTTTCAGACTTGCCTACCTAATCTCGCACTTAGGCCCAGGGCCTATATATTCTTGCATGCACTATCGGGCTTGCTCACCTGCGTATTCTCAAGCTCACTGCCTATGTATTCTCAAGCTCACTGCCTATCTACTCACAAGCTCACTGCCTATGTATTCTCAGGCTCACTGCTCATGTATTCTTAGGCTCACTGCCCATGTATTCTTAGGCTCACTGCATATCTAGTCAGAGGCTCACTGCCTAGGTATTCTCAGGCTTGCTGCCAATCTACTCACAAGCTCACTGCATATGTATTCTCAGGCTCACTGCCCATGTATTCTTAGGCTCACTGCATATCTAGTCAGAGGCTCACTGCATATCTAGTCAGAGGCTCACTGCCTAGGTATTCTCAGGCTCGCTGCCTATCTATTCTCAGGCTTACGGCCTATCTAGTCACAGGCTCCCTGCCTATGTATTCTCAAACTCGCTGCCTATCGGTTCTCAGGCTCACTGGCTATATATTCTCAGGCTCACTGCCTATGTATTCTCAGGTCGCTGCCTATCTGTTCTCAGGCTCACTGCCTATGTATTCTCAGGCTCACTGCCTAGCTCACTGCCTATGTATTCTCGGGCTCACTGCCTAGCTCACTGCCTATGTATTCTCGGGCTCACTGCCTATGTATTCTGGGGCTCGCGGCCTAGGTATTCTTAGGCTCACTGCCTAGGTATTCTCAGGCTCACTGCCTATGTATCCTCAGGCTCACTGCCTATGTATTGTCAGGCTCACTGCCTATGTATTCTCAGGCTCACTGCCTACGTATTCTCAGGCTTGCTGCCTATGTATTCTCAGTCTCACTGCCTATGTATTCTCAGGCTTGCTGCCTATCTAGTCACAAGCTCACTGCCTATGTATTCTCAGCCTCACTGCCCATGTATTCTTAAGCTCACTGCCTAGGTATTCTCAGGCTCACTGCCTATGTATTCTCAGGCTCGCTGCCTATGTATTCTCAGGCTCGCTGCCTATCTATTCTCAGACTCACTGCCTATCTATTCTCAGGCTCACCGCCTATGTACTCTCAGGCTCACTGCCTATGTATTCTCAGGCTCACTGCCTATCTATTCTCAGGCTCACTGCCTATGTACTCTCAGGCTTGCTGCCTACGTATTCTTAGGCTCACTGCCTATGTATTCTCAGGCTTGCTGCCTATTTATTCTCAGACTCACTGCCTATCTATTCTCAGGCTCACTGCCTATGTACTCTCAGGCTTGCTGCCTACGTATTCTTAGGCTCACTGCCTATCTATTCTAAGGCTTACGGCCTATCTATTCTCAGGCTCACTGCCTATGTATTCTCAGGCTCACTGCCTATGTATTCTAAGGCTCACTGCCTAGGTATTCTCAGGCTCGCAGCCTATCTATTCTCAGACTCACTGCCTATCTATTCTCAGACTCACTGCCTATGTACTCTCAGGCTTGCTGCCTACGTATTCTAGGGCTCACTGCCTATGTATTCTCAGGCTTGCTGCCTATCTACTCACAAGCTCTCTGCCTATGTATTCTCAGGCTCACGGCCCATGTATTCTTAGGATCACTGCATATCTATTCTAAGGCTTACGGCCTATCTAGTCACAGGCTCACTGCCTATATATTCTCAGGCTCGCTGATTATCTATTCTAAGGCTTACGGCCTATCTAGTCACAGGCTCGCTGCCTATCTATTCTCAGGCTCGCTGCCTATCTATTCTAAGGCTTACGGCCTATCTAGTCACAGGCTCGCTGCCTATCTATTCTCAGGCTCGCTGCCTATATACTCTCAGGCTCGCTGCCTATCTATTCTCAGGCTCGCTGCCTATATACTCTCAGGCTCGCTGCCTATATATTCTCAGGCTCGCTGCCTATCTATTCTAAGGCTTACGGCCTATCTAGTCACAGGCTCGCTGCCTATCTATTCTCAGGCTCGCTGCCTATATACTCTCAGGCTCGCTGCCTATCTATTCTCTGGCTCGCTGCCTATCTATTCTCAGGCTTGCTGCCTATC
>WLWD01001428.1_pt1 | contig 29987 bp, 21 predicted proteins | sample 6712731 | NCBI WGS metagenome assembly WLWD01 (sample SAMN12718690, study PRJNA576275) | sponge metagenome | isolation source: marine sponge | host: Mycale hentscheli | place: New Zealand: South Island, Marlborough, Capsize Point | collected 2014-11-01
AAATGCTTCTGTGATATTATTGGTGTCCACTTGATTATGAAAGCTTTGCCGGCAATAGTGGGCCATAGCTAAACACAAAAAACATTTACACACATTTTCATTAATTATCCTATCATATTGTGTTCTTCGGTATGGGCATATACAATAATGTACATATAATAGTTGTTTTTATTTGGGCTCTTTGGGACCAAAGGATGCCTGCAACTCTGATAGTGCCTGTATCTCATTAAATCAATATTGTATTTTAAAATAATTTTGCTGGGAAGGGTCACTAAATGGTTAAATCACCCACTCATTTACCCTGCTTTAGCTGCCTAAATAATAGAATTGCTCTAAAGTTTGGAGTGTGAATTAGAGAGGTTTCACTGTACAGTACAAAGTCAAATAGTTGACTGTCAGTTATTTAAAAGGGTCTGTCAACCAAACACTCAAAATATATTAGCAGCATGAGCGAGCATAAAATTGCATCCTTTAGGTAGTGCTCTACTAAACTTTTTATTATGTTGTTCAGTAATCTGAGCACTTCACTTATCTGACACCACCCGGCTTGGCAAAGCCAGAGCAACCACTAGAGCTGGTAGGGTTTAGCCCCTCCACTCTGAATGTCGGACAAGTTAAAAAAACAGTTATACAGCCACATTATTATTTTTGCTTAATAATATAGCAAATTATTAAATAGCATGTAAATTGGCACCAGCACTGAAAATGAGCGTGTTCCATGCCTGCTCGGACCCAATTGTTCGAATAACTGACTTTCTACTGCATATGGTTTAAATATTTGTATACAAAAGCCTGCATACCGTATAGCCAGAATTATTGATGGAATTTATATTTTACTATTTGCCATTGAGATGCTATAGACGGATTTAAGTTTGGTTATACACTGAGATCAGGTAGCTTCAATCGTCAAGAGGAACATTGTTGACTATTTATTTATTGGCTATTTAGGACCAAAACCGCCACATCACCAAATTAAATTCTTTGTCAATATTTCCGGCTATACGGTAGTGCATATACATAGTACACATATGTATAGTGATTATCCACTGGAAATCCAGGTGAAGCCAATTAATCAGCATTGTTAAAGGATTAACAAGTGCTAAAAGAGCCTAAGAGGAATAGTTTAGTGCCATGAATATGTTAGTGTCGGTTGAAGCTTATCACTCAACCGAGTGCAGCTTAGAAAAACATGTTGGGGCTGCATAATACAAGCTATTCTCATGAACAGACACATATACTGACTATATATACTTCCATAACTTGCTTACTTCAGTGCAGCTGAGCCATTCATTATCCAGGTAGTTTTGAAGTTTCAAATTGTCTTTGTACCAATTCTGAGCCTTTATAATACAAAGAACTTCGTCAAACTGGGTCTCTGTATTCAGTATAAATATTGGCATTACATAGATATAAAATTTAGTTATCTAGCTCTGAACTTGTTTCTCATTCATGGCTTGCTTTTGTAAAAAGTTCACAAACTGATGCGTCTGACTTAATGGAAGTTTGAAATTTCGGCCTAAATAATTTTTTTTTTGGTACACATGTTGTAGTTACCCCAGCCAAAAATCTGGTATAAATCCCTGAATAACAATATTATTATTATGATGATTATTATGATTATAATTATATGATTATAATTATTATGATTATGACAATTATTATTATGATTATTATGATTATTGTTATATAGTTCTTACTTGACAGCTTTGCCTGTCCTGCCACTATGGTGTATATCCCTGATTTTTTAGGTATTCCATGCTATTTGAAACATTAGCTTTTTTACTCACATGTCTTTTTTTCTTGCAATTGCTATTCTTAGAATTAGAAGTGTGATACGGTAAAATATTCACAAAAGGTGTCATAAAGCTTGCCTGCCCCCTCCCCCCCCCCCTACAATCTCGAAAATTACATTTTGCCCCCCTCTCCCCCAGCTTTATTTTCTGTATGCAGCATAGTTGCTAGGTAATTTTCTCTTTTGTTGATTTATTATGATTTGTTATAACTTTTCTTGTGCCTGATAAAGATTTACCGGTGAAAGGGTTATATGTGAGTCGGATTGTTTTAACTATGTTCTACTGTCTGTAGTCATTATAAATTGCTCTTTAGAATGGTTGTATTGCAGGCTCTTGACAGAAGCTATAGTATACATTTTTGTTTTACCGAATTGTGGCATTGTAAAATAAGGAAAAAAAATATTTTGGTCAGAAATCCGTCAGTGTAGGGATTAAATAATTAGTGATCAGATTGATTTTAATGAAAAATTACCAAGTTGTTGCTCTATTTTCAGATGGTAACTGTATGCTGTGAATTTAGTTTGCTTAGTTTTTTGATAATACGTTTGTCTATCACATGTAGTTCTGACCATTGTATGTAAAACTTACTTGATGTGGAATATGCTAAACTTTTAAGATGTTCGAGAATTTCATTTCTGTGTTGATATTGTACGCCATTCATGCCTTTATTCACCCATCTTTCCCAGGCTTGTGCTCGATGGAAATCGCACAAAAGACGAATGGTTGATGGGAATACTGTTTTTATGGCATTAAGCTCAGCATCACTCTTGTCCGTCATTGAATATTTAGGTGACCACTCAGGATTCCATTGCTTGAGAATGCTGAGACCTTCAGTGATCATGTCCTCATTCTCATGTTGAGGAATGATGGTTGCAATGACCATGCCAGTTCCAATGGATGTTCTTACGGTCAGAAAAAAGCAAGGAAATCCGTATTTAGTTGTGCGATAAATTGCATCCATTAGTGTTATGCTGTTGCCATACTTCTTCATATGATCCTTTTGGCTATTTGTTTGTAGAACTAAGAGAAATGAATTTTCAACACTACTTGTGGTGGTGCTGTTGTGGTCAGTAGCTGAATAGTTATGTGGTGAAAGATCCTCGGGAGGTGAAAGGTCCTCGGGAGTGCTTCTGTTACACACAGTCATAAGAATGTCATACTTAGAGATGTATTATACTGGTACATATATATTTTCAAGGGTTGAAAGCGAGAAAATAATGCACATAAATAAAGTATTATATACCCATAAATGTCATGTCGCATTTAGTACTGTCTGTTGATTGTAATGAACTTAATGAAACACGTAATTTTGTTTTAAATTTTTCTCTTGTGAGCTGAAGGGTAGTACTCCAAGTTCTACCAAATCCTCCTTCCTGTTAGAATGTAATGTTTGTTTGTATGCCCCCTCAAAATTAACATTATCTAATTTCTCCCCCCCCCTTGGTGAAAAGCTGAAAGGAACCCAGATTAAGTACTATGAATGCTTCAATTGCTTATGGAATCAATCTAATTAGTGGACTAGAGGCACCTAGCAATAGCTTTGAACTTCCACAACTTAAAACTGTTTCATTATTAATGGATGATGTCAAAAATGTGGCCGCAAACTCTTAACATCCTAAGAGAAACAGTATTTTGTTGTTGTTGTTATTTCGTGTATATTTCCATTTCCAATATAGCTATTTAACCCTATTATATTAGACAATAAATGAAAAATAATTTTAAAAAAATAGCACTTGTGTTGCTGTGTTTGCGTAGGAGGAGTAAACACATAAGTTATGGGAAGTGGGTAGTTTGTAGTGGGGAAAAGGTCTTGCTATAGATAGGGTTACATTTTGCCTATGAGGAGGGAGGAGGCATTTGTTAGGCAAGGTGATTAGTAAACTGACGGTGTGAGTGCGAAGGAAGTAACTTTTTGTACAGGAAAGGGAACTGTTTGATTGGGGGGTGAAAATGAGATTCTGGGTTTCCTTTATTGTGTTAGTTCTTACGTTTCAACTTCGTTATCTTCAAAATCTTGGTATTTTCGAAGGAAATATTGAAACTGGTTGTCTCTTTTGACTTCATCATGTAACAGTATTTCAAGGGCATCTTGGTCAAAAGTGTTTTTTCTGATTTTGTTGATGACTCCCTTTGTTATATTTCTTAGGTCCTGGGTGGTTGGGTAGTAGCGACGATCAAACTCATTGGGCATTTCCTCAAGTATGCCATTTTTCATATGCTTTGGAATCACCTCTCTGTGTACCCATTCTTTGAGTGACAATTTTAGGCTGATTTGGTTTAAATGGCTGTTGCAAACCAAGGATTCTATCCTTTCAGCTATCTCTGGGAGAGGTTGGTATGCATGCATGTCAGCAAGAGACTTGAGTGAATGCCCGTTGTGAGCTGTTGCTAAAGGAAAATGTATATGAAGAATAGCTGTGTGTTCTAGCTTAAGTAGTCTGACATTCAGTGTTGCTTGACATCCACTTATTCTAGATCCTGGGGCATTTCTTGGATTTTTAGAGGCGTTAGTTTTATGACGTGGGTTCCCTCCTCGAAAACAAGTGTACTGTTGCCTCCAGCTAACTTTATACGTAAAGATGTCTGTCCCTTTCTTTAGCACTCCACAGTTAGATTCCTTGTTTTTGTTACTACTAGTAGATAACTTGAGAATGGCCCCTGTTTGATTTTCAAAGCATTTTCTCCATAGCTCCCACTTATCAGCAGTGTAATTCAGTAAAAAACCTTCACCATAGTCCTGGGGACATTGGGGCCCAAGATGGGAAATACTGCATGTGGGATCGGTTTCAATAGTATTATGTGTTGTGAAAGTAACTGATGACAAATCAAAGTAACATGATGGCACTTTATCACTTTTCTGCAGATTCCTCGTCATCCAGTATGCACCTTCCTCCAGATGGCCAAGTGTTATGCGACAGTGAGTGGCTGAGAGAGCCTGTTCAAAGCAAGAACAACATGGTGCTGCCTGCTGTTCATGGTGACTGTGCTGGATGCGGCAATACTTCGTACTTTTTTTGGACTTAAAACAAGAATCACACCTGCCTAAAACTTTACCATGAAAAAAAATTTTTTAATGTAATTTATCTTATGTTTGAACTAATCATACCTTGTACATCATTCATTTTCATTGATTCCATATGGCCAGGCGAACCGCACACGTTAAACGCGCGTGCTATAAATGACGATCATTACCGGACGAAGTTATTAAAGTGCATGATATTGATATGCGACCATTACCACACAGCAGCCTAGAGCCACGCCTGCTAAACTGTCACGTGATTTCCAGGAACTTAAACGCGCGTGCAAGCGGCTTTCGGCCTGCACCTAACAGGAGCCATAGCATATTATACTACTAACAACCAAACCATTTAGTACTAAATGATAAACACTCCTTAATCAAAATATCAACAATTTATATGAATATGTCAAACTTACGGTGACAGAGCCATATCTAAAACAGACCCAGAGTGTCCATGCCATTCTCTCACTGTTTGACCACTACGTAAATCCCATAGCCTCACTACTCCATCCACACCTCCTGAGTAGACCAATGGCTCTTCCTGGGATGCACAGAGACGAGTTACTCCAGCTAGTTTACTCTGATATTCACTCTACAAATGGACATGTTTTGATGCAAATAATATTAACAAACGAAAATTATATATTATATATATTTACATAGCATAATACGAAATGACTACAGAATGGATAAAATATGTTACAAGTCACACAAAAGCTTTCATCTCTTTGCTGTAATTTAGGCAACATTTTATTAACTTTTTCACTAAAGTGTCTTGATGACTCAGTCCAGCTTCAGGTCTTATCAAAGAAATACACAGTTGACTCAGTACAAAAGCAGCTAAAAACATCCCATCAAAAATATTACATATAAAACCATAAAAGAAACTGCAGTGTTAATTAGTATCAATAAGAGAGCTCCCTCATCTATTTTTATAGGAGTACACATCACATTAATTAGAATGCTTCAATATAAATACCCTACATGAATTCCTGACATAACTCTGATTTGCTAAGTTAAGCTTCAGGCTTTTGTGCTATATCAAAATACATTAACATTCCATTGATAATAACTACTTCATTACCTGATGACTGCTTTTATTGGCGAGCGAGCGTAGCGAGCGAGACACTTACAGGGGTACCACAATTGAAAATCGGGGATGTTTGTTTATTAACCCTCAGTGCGCATGCGCCTGACGGTATATAGTAGTCAACCTGTCAGTCATTCAGTCATTCACTCATTCAGTCATTCTCAACAGGGGATCTCGAAGAGTACGGCTACCCAGGCTTTGAAAGCGACATCAAACTATAGCACTTCACAGAGTAAGTCCCTTTAATGTGCCAGAATTGTTAGTTTTGACTTAGTTTTCAAGAAAAAGCGAGTAGAATTTCAGTCCTACAATCGTACGTTACGGTAATGGGAACCGCCCCTTAAAAACTTGCTTGTCACGTGAGCCAGCTTGCAGGTTGCAAATCACTTTTAAATAGCTAACAATTACATGGATTGAGCATGAGGTGATCCGTGGCATAGTTCTTGAGTGAGCAAATAGCTAACCTAGAAGTCTCTGGTTTGGTTCGAACCCTAGTAGACGCTTTTTTTTTCTTTTCTTTTTTTTCATCTGTTTTTTTTTTTTTTCCCTTCTTGCCTTATTTTCCTCTTCCTACGGTTTTTATTGCTTTCCTACCTTTTCCTTTCATTTCCTCTTTCTTTTGTCCCTCTTCATTGTCTTTTTCTGTTTCCTGCCTCTCTTCATGCCACTTCTCTTTCTTTTCTTTTTTGGTTTCTACACTTTTCCTTTTCTTTATCATACTAGCTAACTAGCGCTGAGGGTTTGCACTTCAGTGCTCTAGTTTGTATATATGTATGTACGTACGTATGTCATTTTGTACTTTGACCCTCGCGTTTTTGTGTTAGTTATGTGGTCGACCCCGTCCCAAATTGCACTAAACAGAATCCTCTGGTTTATCGATCAGTACCCATATCACCCTAGAAATTGAATTGTTTACCGTTTTGAATTCTTTTGCGGGTGCAGTTAAAACTTGAAAACTTAAGGGACTTCCATTTCTATTCGAGTTAGAGGCGGTGGTAAGTCAATGCACTCTTTGTCATGGTTATAAGCCGTGCGCAACAGTATTTACTTGAAAATACATTGTCCACTAGACTACTGCGAAGGTAAGTCTGTGTAGGTGCATGTCCAGTTGTGTCAAAGCATTGTGTGTTACAACCACTACTTAGCTAAAGAATATCACAAAGAAAACTTTTAAATAACGTGTATTGTTTTGTTGTTGTTTTTTTCCTTCAATTCAAGCAGTTGCAGAGATTTGTTACTATGGCACTGAAATCCCTTTACCGTGTATGCGAAATTAAAAAACTGGACCTTATTTTCAGTAGCTTCAGTGTTAGAAATCAAAATCATTCATATAAAAATAGTATAGTCTTTAGGTTCGCTCGCCATTTGTGCTCAAGCACATCACTAGTATGAATTATAACTCATGAATGTGATTGCTGGTTTTTGAGTGTCAAAATCAATACTCCTGGCCAGGCATGGGTTCAAGCACTTTCTTTGAAGTGTTTGATGGTGCTTTCAAGCACTTTGGTAAATACAGAAGGAGACAAAATAAAGTTCCGAATTCTGTTCCATAGTACGGCCGTAAAACGGTAGTTTTTTACCGTAGTTTTTACTGTTGCGTTCTGTACTGTTTTGACTAAACGGCCAACACCGTTTACTAAAACGGTAAAAAATAGTTAAACTCCTCCATTGATTCACTGATATCAAGACCAATATCAATAACCGCTACCCTATCTAGAATCAAGACCAATATTGATAACCGCTACCCTATCTAGAATCAAGACCAATATTGATAACCGCTACCCTATCTAGAATCAAGGCCAATACCAATAACCGCTACCCTATCTAGAATCAAGGCCAATACCAATAATCACTACCCTATCTAGAATCAAGACCAATATCAATAACCGCTACCCTATCTAGAATCAAGGCCAATACCAATAATCACTACCCTATCTAGAATCAAGGCCAATATTGATAACCGCTACCCTATCTAGAATCAAGGCCAATACCAATAATCACAACCCTATCTAGAATCAAGACCAATATCAATAACCGCTACCCTATCTAGAATCAAGGCCAATACCAATAATCACTACCCTATCTAGAATCAAGGCCAATATTGATAACCGCTACCCTATCTAGAATCAAGGCCAATATTGATAATCGCTACTCTATCTAGAATCAAGACCAATATTGATAACCGCTACCCTATCTAGAATCAAGGACAATACCAATAACCGCTACTCTATCTAGAATCAAGGCCAATATCGATAATGGCTACTCTATCTAGAATCAAGGCCAATATCGATAACCGCTACCCTATCTAGAATCAAGACCAATATCGATAACCACTACCCTATCTAGAATCAAGACCAATATCGATAACCGCTACCCTATCTAGAATCAAGGCCAATATCGATAATCGCTACCCTATCTAGAATCAAGGCCAATATTGATAACCGCTACCCTATCTAGAATCAAGACCAATATTGATAACCGCTACCCTATCTAGAATCAAGGACAATACCAATAACCGCTACCCTATCTAGAATCAAGACCAATATCGATAACCACTACCCTATCTAGAATCAAGACCAATATCGATAACCGCTACCCTATCTAGAATCAAGGCCAATATCGATAATCGCTACCCTATCTAGAATCAAGGCCAATATTGATAACCGCTACCCTATCTAGAATCAAGACCAATATTGATAACCGCTACCCTATCTAGAATCAAGGACAATACCAATAACCGCTACCCTATCTAGAATCAAGACCAATATCGATAACCACTACCCTATCTAGAATCAAGACCAATATCGATAACCGCTACCCTATCTAGAATCAAGGCCAATATCGATAATCGCTACTCTATCTAGAATCAAGGCCAATATTGATAACCGCTACCCTGTCTAGAATCAAGGCCAATAACGATAACCGCTACCCTATCTAGAATCAAGGCCAATAACGATAACCGCTACCCTATCTAGAATCAAGGCCAATAACGATAACCGCTACCCTATCTAGAATCAAGGCCAATATTGATAACCGCTACCCTATCTAGAATCAAGGCCAATATTGATAACCGCTACCCTATCTAGAATCAAGGCCAATATTGATAACCGCTACCCTGTCTAGAATCAAGGCCAATAACGATAACCGCTACCCTATCTAGAATCAAGGCCAATATTGATAACCACTACCCTGTCTAGAATCAAGGCCAATAACGATAACCGCTACCCTATCTAGAATCAAGGCCAATATTGATAACCGCTACCCTATCTAGAATCAAGACCAATATCGATAACCACTGGACATTTTGACTACATTATAAGCATTTATTTTTTTATATAATTAGAAGTATAAGGATACAGTAATTATTGATGAATAGATTAAGTCTTAAGGTTTTTTTAGGCCTTATAAAAAAGGAGTTTGCTCTTTCAGGGCCTGGGCACCTTCATACGTCAGAACTACTTAGTGATACAGCATCAGAGTGCTTAACACTGGCACTACAAACAGAACAATCCTTATTGTGCTTCTTTAAATGGTAATGTCTTCTTACTTGCTCTGCCCCTAGAAACCTGTTCTCCACATGCCTTGCATACAGTATCACTTCTCTGAAGTCATCTGCGGCAGCAACAAAATAGTGACCAATTTGGCAACCTCTTCATAAACATTGTTTCGTTGTTCATTGTATAATCACTAACAATACTCAATCGTTTTCAGCATCCACACTTACCCAACTTCTATTTATCGGTATTACATTTGGCAAGACCAACAGCATTAAAAAACAACCGAAAAACTTGGCCAATGAAGCCAATAACCAATAGAAAGATACATCACCAGTACACTCGAACCTCTCTTATCCGTTCGTCTAAGTTACGGACACCTCTGTCTACCGGACACAAACTAAAATTATTGACTGCGTACGGATCGTCAGTGTAGTCGGAAAGCTACCAAAATAAACGAATAAAATCGGGAAAATATTTCGCGTGTAGCACTTCGAGTGTTCGAACGTAGCGTTGTGTGGGAGATGGAGCAGGGAAATCAACAGGCAGTTAGTGCGTCTACCGCTAGTACTTCTCAGAACTCGTTGACCAGCGGCGTCGCTAAACTCTTTGAAAGGCAGTGGGGCTGCTAGTTCTTCTAAGAACTCAAAGACCAGCGGTGGTGGAGGCGAGGTCGCGGTAACTAAACGCAAGCGTAGCGTTTTAACTCTAGAAAGAAAGCTGGAGATAATATCAGAAGTTAAGAAAGGGAAGTCAGTGAGGCAGTGTCTGGATAGTTTGGTGTTCCAAAATCTACAGTGAATGATATTAGGACATGAACATGAAGAAATTGTAGAAGATGTGTTGCAAGAGAGAGAAGAATCTGAGTCCAAAAATGAAGATGAAGCTTCTTCAAATTCAGTTACTCCATCGCAAGCTTGTGCTGCTTTCCATACTCCTTTGAAGTGGTTGGAATCCAATGGCAACACACACCCTGCACATCTTATGCTGGTAAAAAGTTGGAGAGACGATGCAGCTCAGCGTCGCTTGAAATCTATGAAGCAAACTAAAATCACTTCATATTTTAAATAAATTGATTCATGTATTTACAGGTGTTTTTGTTAATTTTAAGTAATATATCAAAATAATTAATTGTATACATGGTTCATCACCGAATAAATTAAGAATTTCTGAGTTACGGACATTTCTTAGTTACGGACACCCCTTGGTCCCAGACTGTCCGGATAAGAGAGGTTTGAGTGTACATCTAAATGAAAGTCAATATACTTTGTTTTTTCTAGTTTGTAGAATTTAGAAATAGTCTGCTGCAGAACAGGATGTGTATGCAGCCCATACAAATACAACATTTCCCAATATAAGTATTTATGTATGTAAATATGTGTATTAAGTACCATCCTTCAGTTAGTGGCTGTTGACTCTTAGCTTGTCCTTGTGGGTGTTCACACAGGACCGATTGCTGACTCAATATCACATTCTACACACTGCATTAGCATCAGCTTAATAATGGACTATGTATATAACGGGGGTGGCTATTAGTAATCCCTTAACCTCCCTTTGAGCACGGTTCAGGAAACATTACACTCTTTACTTTCTGCATGCAAGAGAATATGATAGCTGAAACCAACACCCAGATTATCACTGTCTACATGAGAATGTGATATCTGAATAACCAGATTATTGGCTTCCTCACTGTCTACATGAGAATGTGATATCTCAATAACCAGATTATTGGCTTCCTCACTGTCTACATGAGAATGTGATATCTGAATAACCAGATTATTGGCTTCCTCACTGTCTACATGAGAATGTGATATCTCAATAACCAGATTATTGGCTTCCTCACTGTCTACATGAGAATGTGATATCCAGATTATTGGCTTCCTCACTGTCTACATGAGAATGTGATACCAGGCTACGAAATAAAACCGTGTCATCACAATAACTAATGTATTGGCTTCCTTACTTTCTGCATGCATTGCTGTCTCAGTTTCTGTGTAGAGATATCCCATACTCCAATCACTCCAGACAAGGATCCAGTTACAGCTACTGGAAATACAGGAGAGAAGCAAACTGCTTCCACTGAACCACTGTCATTCTTCCTACTCTGGCTTTCTGTGTCCTCATCTTCACTAGCATGGTTTTCACTACCACAAGGAAAACCAGCAGAGAACACACACAATACCTGAGTGCAGAGGAAGACAAAAACAAAACTGTGGTGAACCAGTCAATAGTGCACATGTGGTGAAGAACAAGCTAAGGCAGAACAGTGTGATAGTAGTTGAAATAGGATTAGCAAATCAGTGAAGTGAGTGAGACATTATCAGGAGTAACACACTTTAAAATTGGTGATATTTGCAACTTGGCAAGCGAGTGAAGCGAGCTACACAGTATCAGTTGTGGTCAATTGAAAATTGGGTATATGTTCTGTATATACAGTAGAGGCAAATAAAGTTCAGGATTCCGTTCCGTAGTACGGCCATAAAACGGTAGGCTTTTTACCATAGTTTTTACCGTTTCATTCTGTACTGTTTTTACTAAACGGCCAACACCGTTTACTAAAACGGTAAAAAAACAGTTAAGCTTTTCCGTCGATTCACTATTTTCTAGCTAGAAACTCTTCCATAGCTATATCAGCAAGCTAATGCCTTGTATCGACAATTAAACGCAACGGAATAGTGCAAAAACGCTCAACCGAAGTTTCGACAGGCACACAGCTATAACGAGGTCTGCACTTCGTAAGTCTTCTGTTAGTTACTGATGGACTTCCAGTAGTAAATCATCTAAGCCTGAGAAGGCCCTAACATCGAGAAAACATCGATACTGTGCGGTAGTGAGCTAACAATTCTCCGTGAGACAACTTCAAATAGGATGGCTTCAAAATGTTTTTAACTGAAAAGCTCCGCCTCAGAAGCCTGTAAACAAAAAATCAGAAAGTTTTATTGGATAAACGATTTTTATATTTCTTTGAGTGAGGCATACGGTGAACGACAAGAATTAAAATGGTAACGCCAGTCGAACGGAACGGCAGTTTTTACCAAACGGCATACTATTTTCTCCCCATCTTCCCATTTTTAACTGTGCAACGGCCACTCTATGGAATGGAATTGGGAACTTATTTTGTCACCTACTGTATCTATGGATAAATCGTACATACTGTAGAAGACAAAATAAAGTTCCGAATTCCGTTTCGTAGAATGGCCGTCGCACCGAAAAACGGGGGGGGGGGGGGGGGGGGGGGGGGGGGGGGGGAATGGTATGCCGTTCGGTAAAAAATGGCCGTTCTGTTCGACACGTTACCGTTCTAATCTTTCTCGTTCACCATATGTCTCACTCAAAGCAATATAATTTAAAAAATCGTCTATCCAATAAAACATTCCGATTTTTTGTTTACGGGCTCCTGAGGCGGAGCCTTTCAGGTTGAAAAATTGAAGCCGTCCTATTCGAAGTTGTCTCGCGGAGAATTGTTAGTTTGACCACCGCACTGTATCGATTATTTCTCGATGTTAGGGCCTTTTCATGCTTAGATTTTTTACTACTGGAGGTCCACCAGCACCTAACAGAAGACCTACAAAGTCTGGACCTCAATTTAGCTCTGTGCCTGTCGGAACTTTGTCTGCAGCTTTATTGAAGCAAGTTAAATTTTTGTAGATCTCTTTTTCCCCATCCCTGTAGTGTATGGTCGATACAAGGCCTTAGCTTGCTGATATAGCTATGGAAGAGTTTCTAGTTAGAAAATATCTGTGAATCGACGGAAAAGCTTAACCGTTTTTTTACCGTTTTAGTAAACGGTGTCGGCATTTAGTCAAAACAGTACGGAACGCAACGATAAAACTACAGTTAAAAACTACCGTTTTATGGCCGTACTACGGAACAGAATTGAGCACTTTATTTTGTCTCCTACTGTAGCTATAACAAATTAGAGGTGGTCTAACTGTGACTGAGAAATACGCAAACCTGTGAAGCAAATTATCCAATTCAATATGAGTTAACTATACTGTTATTTCACTTTAACAATCAACTATCTATTAAAAATTCATTTTTTAGAATGGTTTCGCATATCTAAATTTTTCACCAATCCTAACCAGGTTCAGTCCCATATAGGCTCAGATACGAGAGGGTTTACTATATATTATATATATATATATATGGCAAAAGCAAAGCAAGCAAGACACTTACAGGGTAACACAATTGAATTTCTGGGCTGTTTTTTTGTTTATATACATATTTGGACATACGTATGTCATTTTATGCTTTGACCCTCTGGTATTTTTGTGTTAGTTCGGTATTCAACCCTATCCCAAACTTCACTAAACAGAATCCTCTAATTATCGATCATTACCCGTGTCATTCCAGAAATTGAATAGTTTACTGCTTTGAATTCTTTTGCGGGTGCAGTTAAAACTCTAACACTTACGGGAGTTCCATTTCTATTTGAGTTAGTGGCAGTGTTAAGTTAATAAGTCTTGTGTAGGTTATTGTACATTACAACTACTACTTAGTTAAAGAATATCACAAATAAAAATGTTAAATTAACGTGACTTCTTCGGTTTTCTTTATGCTGCTTTTTTTTTTTTTTTTAATCCAAACAGTTGCGGGGAGTGGTTACTATGGCATTGAATCCCCTTCACTATTATATGTAATTTAAAAACTCGACTTTATTTTTTAGTAGCTTGAGTGTTCGAAGTTAAAATCAATCGTTTAACAATAGTGTAGTTTTAGGCTCGCTCGCCATTTGTGCTCAAGCAAATCACCAGTACATATACTAGTGGTGTGCTTCAGCACAAATATCGAGTGAGCCTGCCTAGTTAGGTTACATAAAACTACAGTATTGTTACATTATTTTAAAGGGTAACTGCCACCATTTTTTTTTTTTTTTTTTTTTTGAGTCGTTCAGTAGATAATAACACAGTATCACTCCAAAAAAAATTTGACAGTGTTTGGTCAAGTAGTTCCTGAGTTATGGGCCTTTGAAAATGCACCCTACTCCCACGCTAATTATAAGTAGAGTGATATGGCAATATATTTCACTCTCAGGCTTTACTTTCACTCCCCTCTGGCTCATGAAAATTAAAATTTCTCGAGGCTTACTATCAGGAATAGTCAAACCTCATCAAACATTAATTACCTACATATATTGTATACTTTATTGTTTTCTGTCAGTTTAGCCATTCTACCTGTATGTTAAAGATGTATATTACATTGACTTATATTTAATTCTGGGTGAAGCTCACTTACTCTACTGTTCAGGTTATATACCAGAGCTGGTCCTTTGATTCTCTCTTATCCTTGCCTGGGAGTTACGCTCCAGACATTGTGGTCCTTCGAGCCAGATACTACTCTGAGAAAGAAGACCTACAAGAATTCTTTGCTCTCCATTTCGACTCTTCTAACCCCAGAAAAGTCAATTTCCCATTCAACAATATTTGTCCCTTCAAGTGGACATCTGAGGTAAGTGGACATCCCACCGAACTATCGTCTTCGACAACTCACACTCGTTAACTATTACTCATTTAACTAATATGGCTACATCCATTCAAAGTCACGATCAACTTTGGCAAAATTCAAAGCAAATGCTCCTACCGGTGGAGAAGAATAATCCAAATTTATGACTCGTCTAAAACCTTATTCACACTCCAACTAGGAGCCATCGACCCCGCCAATCTCGACAAGAAGATCGCAGAACTCAACAAACATTCTCTCATCTACGAGGCAACCCAGGAACAGTTTGAAGAACTTTCTCTGGAAAAAGAAACGTTCAACTAAGAAGATGAATCCTGTCACTCTCAAATAATACTCAATGAACAGCAAGCTATCATCCGAAAGTTCGAAATCCTTAGACAGCAAGTTCAAATGTATGACACTGGCTTGGTACTACTGGAGGCCTATGATACCCTATCAACTTCTCAACGTCATTCGTTTCTCCTATGGTGATTGCCAAACTAAGGATGCTTAAAGGCCACATCAACAAATACAAAAAAAACTCTGTGCCCATATGAACACCACCCAATGGCCAATATGAAGACCACCCAGAGGCCCGTACGAAGATCACCCAGAGGCCAATATGAAAACCACCCGGAGGCCCATACGAAGATTACCCGGAGCCCAATATGAAGACCACCCGGAGGCCCGTACGAAGATCACCCGGAGGCCAATATGAAGACCACATGGAGGCCCGTACGAAGATCACTGGAGATGATTCCACGATTGTTCATGGCTATCATTGATAAAGATCCGACCTTGAAGGATGGTGAGAAGTCATAGAAGAATATAAATATGGTCGTGCTAGCATTGTCTACAGGGAGCACCTAATGCACTTACAACAGGTAGAATATAAATATGGCCGTGCTAGGATTGTCTACAGGGAGCACCTAATGCACTTACAACAGGTAGAATATAAATATGGTCATGCTAGGATTGTCTACAGGGAGCACCTAATGCACTTACAACAGGTAGAATATAAATATGGTCGTGCTAGGATTGTCTACAGGGAGCACCTAATGCACTTACAACAGGTTGAATATAAATATGGTCGTGCTAGGATTGTCTACAGGGAGCACCTAATGCACTTACAACAGGTTGAATATAAATATAGTCGTGCTAGGATTGTCTACAGGGAGCACCTAATGCACTTACAACAGGTAGAATATAAATATGGTCGTGCTAGGATTGTCTACAGGGAGCACCTAATGCACTTACAACAGGTTGAATATTTGGTTATAATCAATCTGATTTGTTGTTTACTCTAGACAATTGGTCAACTTATCTCCGTGGACTGAATGACTGCAAAGCCCTGTCAGACTCCTGTAATCTAGCTACACAATTGGACAATCAATTTGGCAAGGAGTTGGCTCATCGGTGGTCACTAGCTTCTGATACTCCTCCAACCATTGAACAGATACTTGAGTTTGTCGAATCACTACTAAACACAGCTCCAAAGTAGCTCAACAATTCAACCGCTCAACAGAAGATTAACAAACTTGCTACAAAGCTAAGTTGAGCAGTTATGAAAGTAACTACTTCCAGTCCTGCACAACCTATTCTGTGTGTTCGTCCCCAGAGCACAGCTTATCTAAATGCTCAACTTTCTCGGGCTGGGATCAGAATAAAAGGTATAAGCACTGCAAAGATGCAAGAAATGCCTCAACTGACTCAGACAAATCCCACAATACAAAAAACTGTCATTCATCCTTCAACTGTCGTCATTGTGGGAACAGACATCACACTCTCCTTCACAGAGGGAAAACTAACACAACATCTACTGTATCAACTGCTGGTAGTGAATCAGCCACATCTATAGTAGCAGTAACTCCATAAGTAATTCGATTCCAAGGGACACTAAAAATCCTCATATTCTGTTCCAAGACGTAGTTTTCTCACCACCGCAATAGCCAAAGCAACCAACAGGGCTCATCAATACAGAGATAGAATCCTCATGGATCCAGGGGCAGAAATTCACATATTTCGGAAAAACTCGCCTCCGACATCAAAATCCAATGCTAGTCTAATCATCTCCACATCAAGGAAATCACAGGAGGAGAGGTATTAAAATATTAAGTTCAATTTAACCTTTGTTCTGTTCATTCAGATTCGCAAGAGAGGGTGACAGTGTCCTGCTACGTCATACCCAGGCTTCCATATCTCACTCCTCCTCTACACCCCGAGAGTAACTCAAGAACAACTTTCTATGTGGAATGACTCCTTTGGCAGATCCAGCTCTTGGAGGAAATGTGGACATTGTGCTCAGTTTAGTTGATGTAAACCTCTGCACACTGGATGGCAGATCCATTTCCGAGGATCGTACAACAGTCACAACTGACACTATTTTTGGTTGGACTATCACTGGACAAGCCGAGACATCATCAAATGAAGTTGTACTCAAAGTGCAAACAAAAGAGGCTCTGCTCCAGTCAAGTCTCAAGCAGCTCTGGGAAATTGAACGAGTCTCAGAGACATCAAAGTACTCCTCAGAAGACGAATTGGCTCTTCAACATTTTGAAGACACTTACATTATTCAACCTGACAGAGACTACTCAGTCTTACTTCCCCACCAGGAGAACCTCCTACCCTCAGGCATTCCGTAATACTGCTATGAGACTTTTATTCAAAATGAGTGCTCACTTCAATCCAAAGGATAGAAGCCTCAATGAAGTGATGCATGAATACCTGACATTGAATCACGCGGAACTTGTACCTGAAAATCAGCTCAATCGCCCGTCAATGAAGTTTACTCCTTGCCCATACATGGCGTGACCAAAGAATTGTCTACAACCAGAAAGTTAGATATATTCTCTCTCTTTTACAGGCTTATTTTAAACAATACAGAATTAAAATTATTTGGTTGCCACCGGGAATCAAACCCAGGACCGCTTGCTTAATGCACAAGCGCTCTGCCACTGAGCTACGACAACCAGCCGGCAAACAAACACTAATTCTGTATTTATACTGTTAAGGGGTACTGCTATGCTACAGTCTCACTCTCAACAGACCAACGAAAATTCTCTTTATTTAAAGATTCTTTTTATCCGTTGAATTTTTTACTCCACTAATTTATCACTTCACGATTTCTTTCTCAGCCTTCTTTTACTCATTAGATGTATTCTCTCTCTTACCATAGAAGCAAATTTCTCGAGGCTTATAATCAGAAATCGTCGAAACCTCATTAAACATTAGTTATCCAATATATTGTTTTCTTTTATTGTTTTTTATCAGTTTCACCATTATGTTAACCATGTATTTTACACTGACTTGTATTTAATTCTGGGCGAAGCTCACTCTACTGTTCAGGTTATATACCAGAGCTGGTCCTTCGATTCTCACTTATCCTTGCCTGGGAGTTACACCCCAGATATACCCGATTTTCAATTGTCCATCCCTAATACCGTCTCACTCACCTTGTTCGCTCGTCAACAAACAAATATCCCCACTTCTCAACTGTGTTGCCCCTGATAGTGTCTCCCTTGCTTTGCTCGTTTGCCAATTAAAAAGTTAATAGTAAATTCTAGAAATTAATCAATAATCCCCTCAAAGACTTCTTTAGAAATAAATGGGTATTTTTTAATTCTCCTCTATGAATTATTCTTTCTTTAAAAATATGCTATTCACGAAAGCTGTAGTGTTTAAATTTAGAAAACATAGACAATTGTATCATCACATCATGACTGGTGTAGCTAGACGGTGCAATTTTTATCACCTAGATAGCAACGATACTAGCGCACAAACAGCTACTAGTTTTCAACTCATCCCACCCTTTACCAACCTTTCCACTAGTAGCACTGATCAATTTTGAAGTTCCATCAGTAGACCCAGTAATGACTAAAGAACCGTCCTTACTGCTGCACAAGCTCAGTACGGGTCCACGATGGCCCACCTGGCCACTTCCCACAGAAGAAGCTGCAACATCTTGTTCAGATATTCCTGGTAGAGTAGCTACAGATGACCCAGACTTAAGATCTAGTAACTTCACACTTCCGTCGTCATAGCCACAACACATCTGCTTACCTAGTATAAAGTGTATATATATTATATGTACATATGTATGAGTAATAGCACGGGTAACCATGCTATTGATCCCTAATACCACAGGTTACCCGTGCCATCACTCGCTAATAGTAGACCAGCTTTTTAAAAAGGCATTTGCAATTGTAGCTACACTGTATCGTTCACTCACTATCTCCATATTTCAGGATTATCTTCCACTGGAACTTCGTTTTTAACCTACGGCTCCTCCTAATCTGTTGAAAAACATTCCGTCTAATACGGGTAGAGTTTCTGTGGTAGAATAACATTGTCTCCAACTACAAATTACTCGAACTGTACGTTTCCAAGGTTAACGCTGCACACATGCACACTTACCCGTACTATTTCACTTAGCTATGGTGGTATTTCACTTAGCTTCTACTTAGTTTCTGTGCTATTTCAACTAGTTAAACGCTATTTCACTTTCCCTGTGCGATATCAATTGAACAACAATTTTTCCCATAGATTTTTTAATGGGCAACTTACGTGCCGTACTATTAATACATAATTATATATAATTATATATATATAAATATATATAATGTAAAAAGATTGAATTACCTGAATACTGTAAAAAAAATAATGAATAAACAGATAGACGGAGAGACAGACAGACAGACAGACAAACAGACAGTCAGACAGACAGCAGGCAGACAGCAGACAGAGACAGTAGACAGACAGACAGACAGTAGACAGACAGACGGTAGACAGATTGACAAACAGACAGACAGACCAATGGTAGACAGACTGACAGACAGACTGACGGTAGACAGACTGACAGACAGACAGATGGTAGACAGACTGACAGACAGACAGGATGTCCAGGCCAGCCAAGGCAGCCAGGACAGAGAGCTGACCTAGAGCTCATCAACACCACTCAAACTTGTTAATTGTGGGCTGGCCAAGAGCTCATTGACATTACTCTACTTGTTAATTGTGTGAAGGCATGTGTGAATGTATCATTTTTGCACTATCATTTCCTGTGCATCACCTGTTCACCTGTACTATATATTGTACAGGCCTGAGACCTCGTTTCTCAGTTAGTTTGTTAGAGTCAAATTGCAAGTTTGATATACTAACTCTGGTCCTTCGATAGTAGCAAGATTTACCACTATGGCACAGGAAGACAGATACTGGCAGCCACACAGACAGGCAGGCAGACAGATAGACAGACAGACAGACAGATCGACAGACAGACAGACAGATAGACAGACAGACAGACAGACGCAGACAGCAGACAAACAGACAGATGGCAGACACTGACAGATAGACAGGCAAATAAACAAGTAAATAAAAATAAATCATCACCTCGATTAAGAAGCAAATAAGAATGAATCAGATGACCTATACTGGTAGGACCTACATAGGACGAAGGCAATGCCCCTGTTATAATGTGATCTGACCTCTAGTCTCATCCTGTCTGGGGACAAGGGCAATGCCCCTGTTATAATGGGATCTGACCTCTAGTCTCATCCTGTCTGGGGACAAGGGCAATGCCCCTGTTATAATGGGATCTGACCTCTAGTCTCATCCTGTCTGGGGACAAGGGCAATGCCCCTGTTATAATGTGATCTGACCTCTAGTCTCATCCTGTCTGGGGACAAGGGCAATGCCCCTGTTATAATGGGATCTGACCTCTAGTCTCATCCTGTCTGGGGACAAGGGCAATGCCCCTGTTATAATGGGATCTGACCTCTAGTCTCATCCTGTCTGGAGACAAGGGCAATGCCCCTCCTATAATGGAATCTGACCTCTAGTCTCATCCTGTCTGGGGACAAGGGCAATGCCCCTGTTATAATGTGATCTGACCTCTAGTCTCATCCTGTCTGGGGACAAGGGCAATGCCCCTGTTATAATGGGATCTGACCTCTAGTCTCATCCTGTCTGGGGACAAGGGCAATGCCCCTGTTATAATGTGATCTGACCTCTAGTCTCATCCTGTCTGGGGACAAGGGCAATGCCCCTCCTATAATGGAATCTGACCTCTAGTCTCATCCTGTCTGGGGACAAGGGCAATGCTCCTGCTATAATGGGATCTGACCCAGGCAGGATGAGACTTAATACCCAGTTAGTAAGGTAAACTGTGGGTCCTGGATTCCACTTCTTTAATACCCAGTTAGTAAGGTAAACTGTGGGTCCTGGATTCCACTTCTTTAATGCCCAGTTAGTAAGGTAAACTGTGGGTCCTGGATTCCACTTCTTCAATACCCAGTTAGTAAGGTAAACTGTGGGTCCTGGATTCCACTTCTTTAATACCCAGTTAGTAAGGTAAACTGTGGGTCCTGGATTCCACTTCTTTAATACCCAGTTAGTAAGGTAAACTGTGGGTCCTGGATTCCACTTCTTTAATGCCAAGTTAGTAAGGTAAACTGTGGGTCCTGGATTCCACTTCTTTAATGCCCAGTTAGTAAGGTAAACTGTGGGTCCTGGATTCCACTTCTTTAATGCCCAGTTAGTAAGGTAAACTGTGGGTCCTGGATTCCACTTCTTTAATACCCAGTTAGTAAGGTAAACTGTGGGTCCTGGATTCCACTTCTTTAATACCCAGTTAGTAAGGTAAACTGTGGGTCCTGGATTCCACTTCTTTAATACCCAGTTAGTAAGGTAAACTGTGGGTCCTGGATTCCACTTCTTTAATACCCAGTTAGTAAGGTAAACTGTGGGTCCTGGATTCCACTTCTTTAATGCCAAGTTAGTAAGGTAAACTGTGGGTCCTGGATTCCACTTCTTTAATGCCCAGTTAGTAAGGTAAACTGTGGGTCCTGGATTCCACTTCTTTAATACCCAGTTAGTAAGGTAAACTGTGGGTCCTGGATTCCACTTCTTTAATACCCAGTTAGTAAGGTAAACTGTGGGTCCTGGATTCCACTTCTTTAATACCCAGTTAGTAAGGTAAACTGTGGGTCCTGGATTCCACTTCTTTAATACCCAGTTAGTAAGGTAAACTGTGGGTCCTGGATTCCACTTCTTTAATACCCAGTTAGTAAGGTAAAGTGTGGGTCCTGGATTCCACTTCTTTAATACCCAGTTAGTAAGGTAAACTGTGGGTCCTGGATTCCACTTCTTTAATACCCAGTTAGTAAGGTAAACTGTGGGTCCTGGATTCCACTTCTTTAATACCCAGTTAGTAAGGTAAAGTGTGGGTCCTGGATTCCACTTCTTTAATACCCAGTTAGTAAGGTAAACTGTGGGTCCTGGATTCCACTTCTTTAATACCCAGTTAGTAAGGTAAACTGTGGGTCCTGGATTCCACTTCTTTAATACCCAGTTAGTAAGGTAAACTGTGGGTCCTGGATTCCACTTCTTCAATACCCAGTTAGTAAGGTAAACTGTGGGTCCTGGATTCCACTTCTTTAATACCCAGTTAGTAAGGTAAACTGTGGGTCCTGGATTCACTTCTTTAATACCAGTAGTAAGGTAAACTGTGGGTCCTGGATTCCACTTCTTTAATACCAGTTGTAAGGTAAACTGGGGGTCTGGATTCCACTTCTTTATGCCCAGTAGTAAGGTAAACTGTGGGTCCTGGATTCCACTTCTTTAATACCCAGTTAGTAAGGTAAACTGTGGGTCCTGGATTCCACTTCTTTAATACCCAGTTAGTAAGGTAAACTGTGGGTCCTGGATTCCACTTCTTTAATACCCAGTTAGTAAGCTTATAAGTTCTCCACTCAATTTACATAGTTAATATCAGGGTGGTCTAGGACTGCCACGGACTGTCCCAGTCCTGAGAATATTTTAGGACACATTAGGACATCTCAAGATGTCCTCATAGGAATCCTATCTTGAAGATTCCAAAAATTACTAGGTATAGTTAAGAGTTAAAAATCCCAGTCCCAAAAGTCCCAAGAAGTCCTGGGACTACTAGGGACATCCCGGGATATTCCACAAGGTGAGAGCTAAAAGTCCCAGTCCCAAAGGTCGCAAGAAGTCCTGGGACTACTAGGGACGTCCCCGGATATCCCACAAAGTGAGAGCTAAAAGTCCCAGTCCCAAAGGTCCCAAGAAGTCCTGGGACTACTAGGGACGTCCCGGGATATCCCACAAGGTGAGAGCTAAAAATCCCAAGTCTCAAAAGTCCCAAGAAGTCTTGGGACTACTAGGGTCATCCCGGGATGTCCCACAAGGTGAGAGCTAAAAGTCCCAGTCCCAAAGGTCCCAAGAAGTCCTGGGACTACTAAGGACATCCCGGGATGTCCCACAAGGTAAGAGTTAAAAATCCCAGTCCCAAAGGTCCCAAGAAGTGCTGGGACTACTAGGGACGTCCGGGATATCCCACAAGGTGAGAGCTAAAAGTCCCAGTCCCAAAGGTCCCAAGAAGTCCTGGGACTACTAGGGACGTCCCGGGATATCCCACAAGGTGAGAGCTAAAAATCCCAGTCTCAAAAGTCCCAATAAGTCTTGGGACTACTAGGGTCATCCCGAGATGTCCCACAAGGTGAGAGCTAAAAGTCCCAGTCCCAAAGGTCCCAAGAAATCCTGGGACTACTAGGGACATCCCGGGATGTCCCACAAGGTAAGAGCTAAAAATCCCAGTCCCAAAGGTCCCAAGAAGTCCTTGGACTACTAGGGACGTCCCGGGATATCCCACAAGGTGAGAGCTAAAAATCCCAGTCCCAAAAGTCCCAAGAAGTCCTGAGACTACTAGGGACATCCTGGGATGTCCCACAAGGTGAGAGCTAAAATTCATAGTCCATAAGTCCCAACAAGTCCTGGGACTACTAGGGATATCCCGGGATGTCCCACAAGGTAAGAGCTAAAATTCCCAGTCTCAAAAGTCCCAAGAAGTCCTGGGACTACTAGGGACGTCCCGGGATTTCCCACAAGGTGAGAGCTAAAAGTCCCAGTCCCAAAGGTCCCAAGAAGTCCTGGGACTACTAGGGACATCCCGGGATGTCCCACAAGGTAAGAGCTAAGAATCCCAGTCCTAAAAGTCCCAGTCCCAAAGGTCCCAAGAAGTCCTTGGACTACTAGGGACATCCCAGGATATCCCACAAGGTGAGAGCTAAGAATCCCAGTCCCAAAGGTCCCAAGAAGTCCTGGGACTACTAGGGACGTCCCGGGATATCCCACAAAGTGAGAGCTAAAAATCCCAGTCCCAAAAGTCTCAAGAAGCCCTGAGACTACTAGGGACATCCTGGGATGTCCCACAAGGTGAGAGCTAAAATTCCTAGTCCCAAAAGTCCCAAGGTCCTGGGACTACTAGGGAAATCCCGGGATGTCCCACAAGGTAAGAGCTAAAATTCCCAGTCTCAAAAGTCCCAAGAAGTCCTGGGACTATAGGGAGCATTTCAGACAATTGTCCAAATGAGGACTATAAATTTCAGTCCCAAAAGTCCGAAGTGGACTCACGTATAAGAATATTTTCTAAAACTTAGGCAAATATGTAAATAATTGGTATTTTGTGCTTGTGTACGAGCAAAGTACAAGATAATTTTGCCAAGTTTCATAATTTTAGTCGAAATATTAGTACATGCATGAGGTTTGTTCGGTTTAACTTATCTGAAAAATTAACACTTCACTGCTATTTATAAGATTTACAGCAACACTCCAAGAAATTACAACATATGTATACTAGACCATTGTTTGTATTGTTGGGTGCTATTAACCGTGATAATGAAATAGAAAACAATTTCAATTCTGCGTAATACAAGGACAAGTTTAGGTGAGATATGTAAATTCTGTGAAAAATGCAGGAGTAGCGTATTTTGCAATTTAGTGGATTCAGAATTGTACATCTAGCCATATTACTAAATTTAATGCTCCTAACTGCAAATATTCACCTCAAAACCAAACATATTAGACTACTGCTTGTGTAGTCAGGTGAAATTTAATGTTGGCATGTGGGTGATATGTCAAGTTACTCAGTGCTAATGTGATATACAAGATTAATTTTATTTTAGGCATGAAAATATGCTGCGGTACTTATATGTGTTGATGTGCATGGTATGCATTACGTCAAATAATATTAGCATTAAATGATACATATAAGTTATATGAAACGTGATCTTCTGAGTTTATCCTTCTCTCTTTGATTGTGTTTGTCACACATATATATCAAGAAGAACATAAATGTACTTCGCTTCATTTTTCTGGTAATTTTTGAGTATCTTGACAACCAAGTTGCCAGTGCCACTGGCAACTTACTTTATTTTTAATATTTATTTCCAGAGTTCTTGGAAAGAGCAGGACAAGCAATCGCAACCCCAACTAGAAAATCTCCGAGAAAACACTCTACAACTAATTTTTCCCCTCGTGACTTAAATAAATCATTTTAATAACATTGTTATTTCGTATGTCAGATACATATAAATTTGATAAATATTCAATTTTGTGACAAAATAAATGGTGAATCACAGTTAGTTAATGAATAACTAACTAAGCAGCAACGTTATAAAATAATTTTAGAATAATAAGTCCAATTGTAATTTTTTTTAAACTTGTATGAGGTGAACTTCTATTTGTCTTTGGTTAAAACATCATAAGCTACATCAACACTACTCGAGTCAGTTTCAACATACATGAAAGATGTGTTAGCAGATAAAGCTCTTGCAATAATGCAATTAGATCTTGAATTTTGCCTTCATCAAACTTTAGAAAATTCAATATGATGTTTAACATTATGGGATGAATATGTGTTATAAGTTGTCCCTAAAATCTTTTCGAAAGTTATCAGGACTGGAATAAATTTAGCTCTAGCCTAGTTAAATATCCAGGAATGTTCTTAGTACTCCCACACTTTGTTCTGCGTAATTTAGAAGCAATTGTTGAAGATACAAAGCCAAATTCTTTTCTACTGCAAGCGTTTCTACATGAAATTACAACATGATTTTTTTTTAATATCTGTATTTACATTCTATTTACGAAAATAACATCTATCAAAAATTAAATTGAAAGTAAATACAGATATAAAAATCATATTGTAATTCGGTGAAGAGCATGTTAACTCAAGTCGGACAAAAAAAATCAGTATCATATCTCTCATCATGTGGGATATCCCGGGACGTCCCTAGTAGTCCCAGGACTTCTTGGGACTTCTTGGGACTGGGATTTTTAGCTCTCATCTTGTGGGACATCCAGGGACATCCCAAGTAGTCCCAGGACTTCTTGGGACTTTTGAGACTGGGATTTTTAGCTCTCACGGGACATCCCGGGATGACCCTAGTAGTCCCAGGACTTCTTGGGACTTTTGAGGCTGGGATTTTTAGCTCTCACCTTGTGGGACATCCCGGAATGACCCTACTCGCTTTGTGGGACATCCCGGGATGACCCTAGTAGTCCCAGGACTTCTCGGGACTTTTGGGACTGGGATTTTTAGCTCTCATCTTGTGGGACATCCCGGAATGTCCCTAGTAGTCCCAGGTCTTTTTGGGACTTTTGGGACTTATGTGGGACATCCCGGGATGTCCCTAGTAGTCCCAGGACTTCTTGGAACTTTTGGGACTGGGATTTTTAGCTCTCATCTTGTGGGACATCCCGGAACGTCCCTAGTAGTCCCAGGACTTCTTGGGACTTATGTGGGACATCCAGGGATGTCCCTAGTAGCCCCAGGACTTCTTGGGACTGGGATTTTTAGCTCTTACCTTGTGGGACGTCCAGGGACGTCCCTAGTAGATCCAGGGACATCCCTAGTAGTCCCAGGACTTCTTGGGACTTTTGGGACTGGGATTTTTAGCTCTCATCTTGTGGGACATCCCGGAATGTCCCTAGTAGTCCCAGGACTTTTTGGGACTTATGTGGGACATCCAGGGATGTCCCTAGTAGTCCCAGGACTTCTTGGGACTGGGATTTTTAGCTCTTACCTTGTGGGACATCCAGGGACGTCCCTAGTAGTCCCAGGACTTCTTGGGACTTTTAGGACTGGGATTTTTAGCTCTTACCTTGTGGGACATCCTGGGATGTCCCTAATAGTCCCAGGACTTCTTGGGACTTCCTGGGACTTCTGAGACTGAAGTCCCTAGACTTTGAGATCAATGGAATATCTTGGATTTCCCTAATAGTCCTAAGAATTTGGAGATTTATCCTTGCCATTTCAGGATATCTTAAAAATTCTGAGGAAGTCCTAAGAAATTTAAAGGATTGGGACTGTCCGTGGCAGTCCTAGACATGAATGGTTAATATAAACTGTACTTAATTTCTCTGTGGTTGATTCGAGCTGTGTGCCTTGGTTTGCTGCCAGTAAAGAGGTCTACTTCTTTGCCATGCAGATATGGGCATTACCAGAGCTACTAGCACCGGATATTAAATTTGATAGCACAGTGATAGTTAATTGAGGGGAAAAAACTACACCTAAAAGAAATAGCTAACCTTCATAAATAAAGTTACACCAAAAACAACTACCTTGTATAGGTATGTAAATATGCGTTTAAACATAAGAGCTAAGTAGGTATGTATGAAACTGACCTCCATTAGTAAGTGCTCCACCAGAGTTCTTTGCAGAACTACCTTGTATAGGTATGTAAATGTGCGTTTAAACATAAGAGCTAAGTATGTATGTATGAAACTGACCTCCATTAGTAAGTGCTCTACAAGAGTTCTTTGCAGAACTAACTTGTATAGGTATGTAAATGTGTGTTTAAACATAGGAGCTAAGTATGTATGTGTGAAACTGACCTCCATTAGTAAGTGCTCTACAAGAGTTCTTTGCAGAACTAACTTGTATAGGTATGTAAATGTGTGTTTAAACATAGGAGCTAAGTATGTATGTATGAAACTGACCTCCATTAGTAAGTGCTCTACAAGAGTTCTTTGCAGAACTAACTTGTATAGGTATGTAAATGTGTGTTTAAACATAGGAGCTAAGTATGTATGTGTGAAACTGACCTCCATTAGTAAGTGCTCTACAAGAGTTCTTTGCAGAACTAACTTGTATAGGTATGTAAATGTGTGTTTAAACATAGGAGCTAAGTATGTATGTATGAAACTGACCTCCATTAGTAAGTGCTCTACAAGAGTTCTTTGCAGAACTAACTTGTATAGGTATGTAAATGTGTGTTTAAACATAAGAGCTAAGTATGTATGTATGAAACTGACCTCCATTAGTAAGTGCTCCACCAGAGTTCTTTGCAGAACTTAACTTGTATAGGTATGTAAATGTGTGTTTAAACATAGGAGCTAAGTATGTATGTATGAAACTGACCTCCATTAGTAAGTGCTCTACAAGAGTTCTTTGCAGAACTAACTTGTATAGGTATGTAAATGTGTGTTTAAACATAGGAGCTAAGTATGTATGTATGAAACTGACCTCCATTAGTAAGTGCTCCACCAGAGTTCTTTGCAGAACTTAACTTGTATAGGTATGTAAATGTGTGTTTAAACATAAGAGCTAAGTATGTATGTATGAAACTGACCTCCATTAGTAAGTGCTCCACCAGAGTTCTTTGCAGAACTATCCCCAATAAATGTCTTGGTCTCACCAGACGGAATTTTCCACATCCACAGAGTGCCACTGCTAGCTCCCAGAAATAAAACGGATGCAGAAGAATGCCACTTTAACCACTGCACCACAAACTCAGTGTACTTATCCAAAGAATAAAACTCTTCTAAACTATTTTTTGTTGGTTGTAACACTATAACACCACAATTACCTGATCCAAGCTATATTTTGTGCCTATGTAACACAAATACCCACACAGAACTAAACTAAGCACTTTGTGTTTGCTGCAAATATTTCACATGATCTAAACTATTCATTCTGTTTTTCTTGAGTAACAAATCTAACTTCTGATTCACTGCGTACCATCATTGCCATAAGCCTAAACTAAAATATCTGTCATCTCTTAAATTTTAGTTGTTCTTGTGCACCATAACACTAAATTCACCTCCATATCTTCACCAAGTTCGAACGACCATAAGAGCTGACCAGAGGCTGACTCCCATACTTTCACTAGTCCTGCCATATCAGCAGTTGCCACATAATGGCCATTGTGACTAAAACTTGTGCTGGTCACAGAATCATTATGACCTGGGGAAGATTGCAATTCATAAAAGATCGCAAAAGTTTACGTCTTCCTCTGATTGTCACCTGTACATTGAAAGTGAGCCTGTCCGGTCTCCATACTCCATACTACACCAAGGTCATCTTCTCCTCCACTACATGCCAACAGCTGGGATGAACTCGCAGACACTGAAAAAACAGACCCTATACAATACAGACATGTAGCTTCATTCACTATAGACCCTTTACCATAAAGATAGCTTGTTCCTGATAATGTCACTACACTATTACTTCTACAGTTCCTCCTGTTACTATATGAAATGTACTACACTATTACCTCTACAGTTCCTCCTGTTACTATATGAACTGTACTACACTATTACCTCTACAGTTCCTCCTGTTACTATATGAACTGTACTACACTATTACCTCTACAGTTCCTCCTGTTACTATATGAACTGTACTACACTATTACCTCTACAGTTCCTCCTCTGTTACTATATGAACTGCACTACACTATTACCTCTACAGTTCCTCCTGTTACTATATGAAATGCACTACACTATTACCTCTACAGTTCCTCCTGTTACTATATGAACTGCACTACACTGTTACCTCTACAGTTCCTCCTGTTACTATATGAACTGCACTACACTATTACCTATGCAGTTCCTCCTGTTACTATATGAAATGTACTACACTATTACCTCTACAGTTCCTCCTGTTACTATATGAAATGTACTACACTATTACCTCTACAGTTCCTCCTGTTACTATATGAAATGTACTACACTATTACCTCTACAGTTCCTCCTGTTACTATATGAACTGCACTACACTATTACCTCTGCAGTTCCTCCTGTTACTATATGAAATGTACTACACTATTACCTCTACAGTTCCTCCTCTGTTACTATATGAAATGCACTACACTATTACCTCTACAGTTCCTCCTGTTACTATATGAAATGTACTACACTATTACCTCTACAGTTCCTCCTGTTACTATATGAACTGCACTACACTATTACCTCTGCAGTTCCTCCTGTTACTATATGAAATGTACTACACTATTACCTCTACAGTTCCTCCTCTGTTACTATATGAAATGCACTACACTGTTACCTCTACAGTTCCTCCT
>WLWD01005722.1_pt1 | contig 29985 bp, 28 predicted proteins | sample 6712731 | NCBI WGS metagenome assembly WLWD01 (sample SAMN12718690, study PRJNA576275) | sponge metagenome | isolation source: marine sponge | host: Mycale hentscheli | place: New Zealand: South Island, Marlborough, Capsize Point | collected 2014-11-01
AGTGTGTGTGTGACAGTGGTGTGTGTTACAGCTACTGCTTAGCTAAAGAATAGCACAAAGTAAATGTTTAACAAATACATATTAAGCTGCCTTTACACAGCTATTTGGCTACTACAGTAGTAAGCATGTCCTAATACAGTGTTAATATAATATTAGGTTCAAACCTACCGATAATTCTGTAGAAATGCCTGTTTTTTTTTCTCTTTTTAAAAAAAGTCAAACAATTACGGCGAGCGGTTACTATGGCACTGAAACCCTTTACCTTATACACGTAATTTAAAAAACTCGACAGTTTTTTAGTAGCTGGAGTGTTGGAAGTTAAAATTCATCATACAGCAGTATTTAACTCGGGAGGCGCTCGCCATTTGTGCTCAAGCACACCACTAGTTCACTACACACACACACACACACACACTCTCTCTCTCACACATCCAATGACTTCAGATGAATATGTCTCTAGACAATGTCTCACTGGACATCACATGAGGGGAACAACAGATTAGTACACACACAGTCACTCATAAAAACTGCTCATATATACATACATAATAAATATTTACTCACACATAGATACATACACACACACATATATTCACACGTACCAGCCATTTCTCTTCCCCACTGTTGCCTGAGTGTTCTGATATTCTCTGCCATCTACAGGACAGATAATCAAACACACCCTCCATTACAACTTGTCCAACAATGCTGCCAGTAAAGCTATGCCTTCGTGGTCATCTTTCCACACATTGTTTTAGAGGTTGTCCTCTAAAAGAGGTTCTTCCTTGCCCAGCCGGCTCATCTTAGCCACACCCACCCACTATGATCATGCACACCAAAACATCCCCGCCCCTTCTACAGCATGCTATCCTTCCATATACTCATCTGCAGCCCCACCTCCTCCTAAGTATTCTTCCCAACCAAGCCCCACCCATCACATCCAGTGTCCATGCCCCGCCCCCTCCACTACACACACATCTCTGTAAGACTCACCTTGGTGTGATCTTGAACCAACAAGTAAGGGTTTTGATGAAGAAACCTGCCATCCAATTCAAACAGCCCCAGGGAAGAGGATTCCCCGAGGACATTCTCATAATTCACATTAATTGCCAGGGGCAAGGCGGAATAGAGGAACTGCTCCACATGCTTAGGCATGGTCACATCCTGCAATGACAGAGAGCTGGCCCGGTTCATATGAGAGAGACGCTCATGAGCGTCTTCAGCCATTGGGCCCACCAGACAAGGCACACGATACTTGACGTAGGGAGCTCGCTCCCATGTGTCCTCTTCCAAATCCACCACACACCTGTCCCTGCAGAGAAAGACAAGTAAATATGCTCTAGCCCAGCTCAACTAGCTCAGTAAACTATGTTCTAACTAGCTCAGTAAACTATGTTCTAACTAGCTCAGTAAACTATGCTCTGACTAGCTCAGTAAATTATGCTCAACTAGCTCAGTAAATTATGCTCAACTAGCTCAGTAAACTATGCTCTAACTAGCTCAGTAAATTATGCTCTGACTAGCTCAGTAAACTATGCTCTGACTAGCTCAGTAAACTATGCTCTGACTAGCTCAGTAAATTATGCTCAACTAGCTCAGTAAATTATGCTCAACTAGCTCAGTAAACTATGCTCTGACTAGCTCAGTAAACTATGCTCTGACTAGCTCAGTAAACTATGCTCTAACTAGCTCAGTAAATTATGCTCTGACTAGCTCAGTAAACTATGCTCTAACTAGCTCAGTAAACTATGCTCTGACTAGCTCAGTAAACTATGCTCTGACTAGCTCAGTAAACTATGCTCTAACTAGCTCAGTAAACTATGCTCTGACTAGCTCAGTAAACTATGCTCTAACTAGCTCAGTAAATTATGCTCTGACTAGCTCAGCAAACTATGCTCTAACTAGCTCAGTAAACTATGCTCTGACTAGCTCAGTAAACTATGCTCTAACTAGCTCAGTAAATTATGCTCTAACTAGCTCAGTAAACTCAGAACTAGAGCTAACTGGTGAGCAAGCTAGCTAGTAGTATTTCAAATGAAGACTGAAAGGGAATTTCCTCCACTTGTCCACAAATCTACAACTGAATAGATTAGATTAAAAAACAAAACATTATTATTGTCATAGTAATAGTTCACTCTTAGCATCTTTCTAAATTAAGAAGTATGTTCACTGCACGGCAGAGAAAACTGTTAGTGCCTCTCCAGAACCAGACCTCTATTGGTGCATTGCATTCAGCAGTTGAAAGGAAAATAATCTGAAGTTCGTGCATCAGGTGTACCTCAAGGCTAGCTAGCTAAAGATATAACACCACCTCCAGTACTCATCAATTTCATCACTCCAGCACACGTGCTACTATATGCCATAACCTCTCCTTACCAAGATCTCTCCAGAGTCTTCCTCTGCTTGAGAAGAGATTCTCTGAAGTGGGATATGTTCCTCTCATGGACTTCATCTCCCTCGTACAAACACTCACACTAGAGAAACAATACATCCATCTTTACAAGACTTGCAACCATAACATGATTATAATGCTCAATGAAGCTACACTCAATCCACTCTTACCCGGGCACCTGGGGGCCTGAGGGTGCTCTCAATCCACTCTTAACCGGGCACCTGGGGGCCTAAGGGTGCTCTCAATCCACTCTTACCGGGTTGCTCTCAATCCACTCTTACCGGGTACCTGGGGGCCTGAGGGTGCTCTCAATCCACTCCTACCCGGGCACCTGGGGGCCTGAGGGTGCTCTCAATCCACTCTACCCGGGCACCTGGGGGCCTGAGGGTGCTCTCAATCCACTCTACCCGGGCACCTGGGCCTGAGGGTGCCCGTATCTCAGAATTGCCTGTACTCAGTTTTCTTCAACTACACGTTGAGACAACAGTTTTCAAGAAGTTTCAGGCTTTCTTTCAAGCAAAAGCACAGCCCCTCCCTCTTTTCTTGCACCCTTCCCTCAGTAGGCTTCCCCACAACTCTGCGGAACTTGAACTAACTGGCTTGTAGGTAAAGGTCGTCAAATAAGTGAGGTCGTTAGGTAAGAATTGATAACTTTAAGGCTAACTTGTTCCTGGTATAAAGGTGTCCAGACAAGAGGGGATTTAGAAAAACCAGATGAGTATAGAATCCTGACCTGTTTGAAAATGAGACCCCGCCTATTTAAATCATTCCTAATTCATAACTTACCAGTTCTGATAACCTCTCATTGCTAGACATCAGCTCTTGAAGACGATCACCACATACCAAGTCAGGCTGGCAATAGAGAAGACGGCAAGGGTCAAGGAGGTCAAGGTGCAGGAGGTCAACACAAGATTGATGTGCAGGAGGTCAAGGTGCAATAAATACAAAACAATAACAAACAACAACAAAAACAAACAGTCACGCCTATTTATACTGATGCAGAAGTGCTCACTTTGTGTGTTCTGGCAAATTGTATTCTCTGTTCAATAGCATGGAAGGAATATCTGCCTCCAAGGTAACTGAAATAACAGATAACAATACAATATAGAATCTAGAATAAAAACTTTCTCTCCACCTCTAACTTCACTTACCAGCAGTGTTCTGTCATGACGTCTACATCCACACCAGGAACAGACATAAACAACCTTCAAACAACAACAACAACAAAAACAACAACAACACAAGTGTCATTCCAACACTGCATGCTGCATGTCATCTTGTGAAGAGGGCGGAGTAGGGGGCGGAGTTATCCACTAAAACGTATGGTTGCATGACAAGCTACATACTTACTCCAGTTTACGGTTCATATCTCTCCTGCTATCTCCTTCTTCTCCAATCAGAAACTCCTGGTTCGAGAAAACGGATTTGATGTGATCAGAAGTAAACCCCGCCCCTTTCAGTGATGTCACAGCAGACTCCACCCAGTTGCGAGGGTCCAACAAGTATGGCACGCGCCTCAGCTAAAACCAACAAATACATATTTGTTATAATTAAACAGAAATGTCTACGGAGTGGGAGAGAAAGGACATGTACAAAAACCACATTATTTAAATAAAATTTTCAGACTCATAACAAGTCAACACATCCACAGTAGCAATAATTACAGGCGAATACAGACATTCACAAAACATCAGCACATAACTCCAGTATCTAGGTTCAGTAGAATGTCAGTTATCCAAACATGTTGGACTGAGAGGTGTTCAGATAACTGAGCACCATGGAAAATGTATTGTAAAAAACACTAATGAAGGGGCGTGGTCAAACAAGATTATGGGTGTTCGGTTAACTGACATCCTACTGTATGCTTGTAAGAAATCAGCAGTAATACTATCTCACCATAGCAACAACATCGCCAGCAGAGTGTGCGACTTCCATTAGTCTATTCAAGTGAACCGCCATCTCCTCCTACACCAAACATCTTCATTAAATACAATGCCAAAATTCATCCAATTGGTGTGTTCTACTGATGACCCTGTACCATATGCAACTACAAATATCTTCACCCACGCAGTGGCGCTTGATGTACATTCCAACACTTACAAATGTTGCGGTGTGAGTTGTATTTTCATCCATTGTGGTTATCCTCCACCACTTGGTTCAGTAATATCAGTTAACATTACATTATTCTTATTTACTTTTCTTGACCCATGCATATTCATGGTTACACACACACCAACAGTCGGGGTAGGCACTGATGACACTTTACCAACCACACCAACTTTATTCATGAATACACCCACCAACTCAACTAATGAATTATTCATGAAACACACATCGTGGTCATTACCAATAGATAAACGTATTAGTACATAGATAGTGTATTCTAGTGTTGACCCTGTACCAGTTGGAATTATGGACATCTTAATGTATGTCCAGTCCACATATCACTGTATGGAATTTGTTCTGGCAAACTACAACTACAAACAATCTTTGCCCACAAATATTGACCCTGTACCATATAACACAAACACAAACCCCTACAAACATCATATGATAGCATTGTTCCAGTGTCGACCCTGTACCATACAACTCCCTACAAACAGCACTGTTCCACTGTTGACCCTGTACCACATAACACAAACCCCTACAAACACCATAATATCACTGTTCCAGTGTTGACCCTGTACCATACAAACCCCTACAAACATATGATAGCATTGTTCCAGTGTTGACCCTGTACCATATAACACAAACCCGTACAAACATCATATGATAGCATTGTTCCAGTGTCGACCCTGTACCACATAACACAACCCCCTACAAACACCATAATAATAGGTACCATATGTAAAGCCCTACAAATGAAACCCACAAGTTTACATGCTAAAACAGGCACATACTCAGTGCTCAAAATAGCACTTGTCCGGCCACCCTGTATTCCGTCTTACATAAGGTCCTAATAAGGTCCTAATAATAGCTGCATTTTAGCACTACCCCATGTGGCTTGCTTTATTAAACAATTTTGAATGAAATTTTTTCTGATAACTTTGTCTGGTCAAATTTCTAGTTTGTAAGGTCAAAATACATTTGAAAGGACATGTTGTCCTTGCACTTAAAATATTTAGTTGGAGCCCTGCATACTAAATTGTCATGGTAACAGAATTATATCTTCACTAAATAAACCATTGTAAGGAAGCCAAACAAAATAACCAAACGAAAAGGGAAGAAATTAAGTCCTGAAAAAGGTAACAAAATACTAATAAATAAAAATTAAAAAAATAAAAATAATAAAATAAAAACTTCTAAATTGAAGAATATGCATGAGATATGCAGTAATTATTCTCTTCACTCAGTCGGCGGCCACACTATGACAACCCGTAGTCACACATGACATGAATAGTCCCAATAATGCACAGACAATAATCAACGCACAAGGAGCTACATCCCACAACCCCACCCCGCCCCTTACACTGTGCATGCTAATCTGGCGATTACGAAAACTATACAACACCATGAAGAGTTGAACATAAGTGTACATTGAGACCACGCCCACCTTAGAAACACCAGTAATGTGCCGAAGATGGCAAGACAGAATTTCATTAATGTCTCTCCAGTCCAGAAACAATGGTTGCCTTGACAACAGTTCAATGACTGCCAGCAACTCTTCACCTGCAAGAGTAACAAAGCCCAAACAATAAACTAAACACATGTACTCTGAACATACCATGAGAACACATGCTTTGAGAACGCACCATGATAACACAAGTATTTAACTCTCTTTCCAGTAATATTTCCTTTATTTTTTACACTACCTCTACATATCCACTAAAACACTTCCCATCTCCTCATAAATCCCCGCCCCTGCCCCGCCCCCTTCATCACCTCTCCCATTTCAATCACTCCTCTTGCCCTACACTGCATCTCTCACACTCACCATTGAGCTCATAGAATCGGGGATATCTCTTCAACACCAACACAGGCTCAGCCTTGAAGGAATGGAGAATGGAGGCTAACAAAATTGTGTTGGAAGACACTTCTGCAGGAAGAGTGTCTTCAAGCTGAACACAAACACACACACACACAAACACGTACACTCAAGCTGATATAAACCTAATAATGACGCACATAATTTAGGAGCAACCCCTCCAACTGTTTATGTCAGCTATTGTGGTGCAGGGTGTGGCATGTTAGGTTCAAGAGACACTACTTTACCAACCCTGAACACAGAGCAGACTATTGACTGCCTCATCTCATTGCACTGCAGAGAGCAGACTATTGACTGCCTCATCTCATTGCACTGCAGAGAGCAGACTATTGACTGCCTCATCTCATTGCACTGCAGAGAGCAGACTATTGACTGCCTCATCTCATTGCACTGCAGAGAGCAGACTATTGACTGCCTCATCTCATTGCACTGCAGAGAGCAGACTATTGACTGCCTCATCTCATTGCACTGCAGAGTGTCTGGTTCTATTCATGCTGCGTTGGCTGACATTGAAAGTGGACAATTATTTTTAGCACCAACACAGAAGTTGCAATAAATACTGTTGAAATTTTAAAAAATGGTTAAGCACATAAAAACGTGTTAAACTATTTCCATGTCAGGTTCAATTTCAGCACTGACATATCTTGCAGAAAAAAAAAAAGAAGCCATTCTTTGCAACTCCTTTAACTACTTACTACTGAGCGCGGGCATTGGCAATTATCTCCAATCAGCTGGTAAAGGAAAGTTACAGGGAATACAGTCTCACCCCATGCTAATTAGCTGTGAATGCACCACACCCACCACGTCAGATCTAACCTTACTAGATCTGGCCATACCCACCCCACTGCATCAATTTTACTAAATCTGACCACACCCACTGCATCAATTCTACTCGATTTGACCACACTCACTGCACTCGATGTGACCACACCCACCATGCAATGTGCTATCATCTGTGTCATGGCATCTCCACTCATGAGTCCGATGAGTTTTATCTTCTTCAGAACATCCAAAACTCGCGGGATCAGGGGACCATATGAGGTGGCAGGGGCGTGGTTTAACAGGAATGCTACCATGGTAACACAGAGTGGCACATACATGCAATAGTGTTAAAGCAAACAATCAAGACAACGCTATTACAAATATCTGCTTGTAAAATAAAAACGCACAAATGACTTGAGACACTCACCAACATTGTCAGAAGAAAATTCTAACTCCTTCAACATAACCTTGACACACCTGATAACCTGTACACACACACACACACACACACACACATACATACACACACAAAAGAGAAGGGTATAGAAATTTCTCTGGTGGGGAGGGAGGGGGAGGGGCTGTTTAGGATGTTGAGTGGGGGGAGGGGAGGAAAGAAATCCCAGACTTCCTTCCCTTGACTGAGCTATGACTACTAACATAGCAATGTGTCCAGTTTTAATATCTTCTGAACACTCGCCATATGTTCAATGGACGACCGGTTTCACTTGTTACCTACACAATGTCTGTAGAATGCTACCAGAAGAAAACAAACTACTACACATGTATGAGCTGTATGAGTAGATAGCTTCGGTGGGAACGCAGTTACACATAAATACATAATACACAAGATACTACTGCTGTGGTCTTAGCACTTGAACTGGCAAACAATGAATGGACAGAAGGACACTCCCATTTCCCATTCACCTAACAACATTCATAAGTGCCAGTGGCCCAGCTATGATTAATTACAGAGGTGGGTGGATCTACTTGGTATAAACAAGAGGCGGGGCTCAAACGGTTAAAGTTAGGAAGAGGGGCTAATGTAGGCTACATCCTCACATTGACTAGTCACTATCCCACTCATGCCACACCCTCCTAATGCCACACCCTCCAAATGCCCATTCCTAGCCCACTTGTGCCACGCCCACTAATTACCTTATCGCTGTTCCTGGTGAACATGTACGGGTGTTTCTCCACAAGAGCAGCCACGACGCTCAGACTGAGCCCCGCCTCTCCCATCAAGTAGCGCACTGTCCGATACAAGTTACTCCAGTCCACGGCGAGACATTGGGGGAATCCCCACACCAGAGCCCGCGCCTCCTCATCCGTAAACCCGGCCACCTTCATTGCCTGCATCTTGGATTGCGTCTCTTCTTCAGAGAGCCCCAGTACAGATGGCATTGCTTCAGGCTCCTTCATTTCCCCTCTACTCAAACCAAACTTCTTATGCAAAAAATTTGTGTTATTCAGCCCAGCCAAATACAAGTGTTTCTTTCTGCTATACGTGTTTGCCACAACATCAGAATGATTCTGATAGCTTCTTTGAGCACTTCTAGAGGTGTAACCTGGCACTTCATGGTTCCAACTTTTCCATGGCTTCAAATGTTTATTTCTCTTTATTACTTCCACTGGCACCACCTTGGATTTCACTTTACCTTTTACTTTGCCCATGTCCAGCCGCATTCTTCTCAACTCGCTCCTGTAGTCGCCACTGGTGGCGCGCAAGACTCCATCGCCCGTTACAACTCCAGGAGTGATAGCATTGGCATCTTTCTCAGCCTCGGCTTCACCACGAGTTAGGTCTTCCTCAGTAGTCAACTTTCCTCCACTGGTTGATTCTTCTCCACAAGTCAAGTCTTCTCCATTCCCTGTGTTTACCGACGAGACACTACACTCACTCACAGTAGCCTTCGCCCAGGATTTCTCAAGAGGAGCTCCAGAGTACTCCGAAGAAACACTCTCACACAATCTCCTAAAGCAGAATGAGTGACCCACTTGAGAACAGTTCGGTAGATATTTACTCCGCAAGAGAAAGTGAACCTTTCGTACGGACCAGGACATTTCTGTTTAGTTTGGTAAAGGATATCCAGCTACACACGAGTGAGGCTGAATTTATCGCGCGGTCCTTATTGTCCCATACCTTACCTAACGCTGCGGCCGCATCTAAAATGAACCTAGATAGATCGAGTGGACGACTCGGTTTGTAAAAAATGTAAACTCTGAGCGATGGACATTCAATAGAGAGTACGGTGGAATTACCACAAAAAATGTATTGGACACTTGAACCCCCCTTTTTCTTTTAGTGAGCTAGTAAGCCTCTGGAGTACTTGTGTGTAGTAGTCTCGCGGCGCCCGACCCTTTACCGCCCTTCAATAAATGAGGTAAAGGGTCGGGAGCCGCGAGACTATGTGTGTAGTGGCTGTGAGGTGGGGTTAGTATTTATAATGGGCTCCATAGTTGCTAGTGTAGAAGGAGGTAACTGCCCTCCTACTCTTAGGTATAACATTTACTTCTGGCTCAAAATTTCATACAATTTTAGCTTATGTTGATGAAGCTGCTTGCATCAACATGAACTTCCACCAGCTGCTGGTTTCCAATCACATCCTGTACTTCTTAGTGAAGCCTGACATGCTAAGTTAGCTAGAAATATTTGAGACGTGTGTCTAGCTACTTTGAAACTACCTGTACATAATACTCGTCAAAGTTAATTCCTGCTCTGTAGATGACTTAAGTTGAGTATGAGAGATGTCTTCAGCTTAAATTAATTGTATAGAAATAGCACAGAGTATGGGCAGAATTAGAAACATAAATGACAACCTTTATCCTCACACTGTTTTATTCTAGACAGCATCTTATGCTATTTTAAGGGTGGTAGCTAGAATGAAATGCAGATGGGAATGTGTGTGAAGTGGAAGGTTTATGGGAGGAGTGTGGGAAACACACCATGATTCCTTAAATGTCTCTCCTGGAAGACATGAAGCTGCAAACTTTCCAATCTGAAGCGGGCAAAAAGGATTTGCAAAGACATGTGAGTTTTTAAACCAGGCCTACATAACATGTAACATCACTGAACAGGGATGCACCTTGTAGTGCTATACCCAACAACTGAACTGAGGCTTAGCTAAACTTTTGGTTCAATCAAGAACGTTTCAGACCGAGGTCCTTCTTCAGCTTGTTCTACAGAATTGAAAAGGTGGAATGATATTTTTGGCCATTTCTTTGTCATTATCTTCAGACGTAGGATCTACAGATTCTAAATAACATTCCTAGCATCGTATCATATACTCCATTGATCTGGTGTTTACCTCATAAATGAAGTGCATTTAATAATGTTTTACTTGTAATAAAAATAGACTTCACGTCTTTATTAAGTTTTGCATCAGTGCCAGTTCACAGTAGGTATGGATGCTCCAACGTCTCGAGGATTTAGGATACAATTGTAAATCCTGATCCCAGTCTGCTGAAATAGGTTAGTTGTCAAAGGGTGTCCTGAATAGGGGTGGGGGTTGGTCATGGGGGAATGCGCCCTCCCAATGTTTGTTAAGGGGGGATGGAACCATTTTTGGGGTGTTTTGCTTATTTGGTCATAACTCAGTCATCCATGTGTATTTTTTCATACTTCGTCTTAAAATGATGAGTAAAACATCATCTTCAAGATGAACTACAGATATATCAACTTGGCCCCACCCACCCAAGTGATCATATGCTAGGGCCCTTCCCTGTCATTAGCACTGGATCTATCTCTGGGTGCTTTGGGAACCTCTAGCAGTGGTTTAAGGGCCATAGTTACATAATATTATAAATAATTTGGAGATTGATTTAGGAATGAAGAGAATAATCTTGCTGCAGTTGTTCAGTGTACTGAATTGCCTGTAATCGGTGGGAGGGGAAAGGCTGGTTTGGATTATTCTCTGGCTCCTGTGGTATGCATAAGATCATATGAGAGCCACAATTCCACTTCATTGACTACTGCCTTGCTAGCACTGGTTAAAAATTAAAAAGAACTGCACACTTCTGGATCTTCATGCTCAGATGAATAACTTCTACTAGCAACTTTTTTCTATCACATCATTTCCAGTAGTGGCCCACAACAACAGGGACATCTCTTCTTTCCTTTCTCTCTTCGACACAAGTGCTGAGAAAAACCTGTAAGCATACAACAGTCTAATCATTATGCTGGAACAAACTAATTCGGTTTTAGTGAGGGATTCTTTATAAGCCAGTCAAGCAGGATTTTAGTAAGTCATCTCAATGATCTTCCAGCACATGATCTTGCAGATATAGGATGTAGCAGTGATGGTGTAGGTTGGTGAGGTGACGCAGGCAGGCACATATAAGATATAAGTGAAAGGAAAAAGAGGTGTGTGTGTGTATACAGTCGAACCTCCGAACAACAGCCATGCATGGGGACGAACCTTTGGCCTTTGTAGAGAGTTTGACTTTATTTCGGAGTTTTTTGGATTAGATGAAGATCTTGTGGACCCAGAATGAAAAGTGACGTGATTAAATACATTAAATGAATCAGACGGATTCTTAAGACATTTAACAAAAAATAATAGGTCTAGTAATTGTAGGTAGTACATTAGTGGTAAAATATTGAGATGAATTTGTAAGAAATATTATAATTATTTAAAATGTATTTAGTTGCACGCCGTTGAACTCTTTCCAATAAGATAATGTCTTGTATTTTGTTGGGAAACCATAGCTGGGAACAGTAGGTCAGCTGAGATCTTTACAAGTGATAGATAGAGGGACTTCTTAATGTTAATGGGTGATGTGCAAGGAATTGTTCGCCTAATTAAATACAGAGACCGATAAGCTTTGCTGCATATTTCTTTGATGTGGACAGACCAAGATAAACTATATATCAGAGATTAAAATACCTAACTCTTTCTGTTGAGTCACTGTTTTAATTGTATCATTACCGATGGTGTAATTGTTGTTAGTAGATGATGATAGGGAGACGTTCATGTATGCACATTTAGAAGTATTTAAAGAAAGTTTTCAAGATTGACACCATGACAATAAATTGTCAAGATCCTTTTGAAGAGCTAAATTCTCACTTGCAGAGTTTAGAGAGGCAATAAGTTTGGCATCATCAGCAAATAAAAACACAGACGAAAAAGAGCAGAGAGACGGTATGTCTTTAACATAAATAAGAAAAAGCAGAGGTCCAAGTACACTACCTTGAGGTAAACCTGATTTGACAGGAAGTAAGTCAGATTTACACCCTTCAACCTCAACAAAATGCTTTCTATTTTGTTAGTAATCTTTGAAAAGTAACCAAAGAGGACCATTAATGCCAGTTAGCCAAAGTTTATACAGAAGTTCATTGTGGGGGACTGAATCAAAGGCTTTGGCAAAATCAAGAAACACAATTTCTGTGTGTCGCTTTGACTCCACAGAATTGAAAACTGAAGTATAGCTATGATAGAAGAAGTTGTTGAAGAATGGATCTATTTCTGATAAAACCAAATTGTGTCTTTGAAATTTTTGGATATATAAAATCTATTATCTTAGAGACTATTAATTCTAGTACTTTATGAAGAATTTGTGTACCTTCCAGTCAGCTGGAATGGAATGAGATTCCATAATGACAGTAAAGAGAAGAGAAACTGTATGTGCAAGTGAAGATGCACAGAATTTGTAAATATATGGGAACGTAAGTTTAGCTTAGTGATATACGATATTGATGAATGTCTTCAAGGCACTTCACATCAGGTTAGGTTAGACAGTGATCAAAAGCAAGTGATATCAGTATTATCCTCACTCGTGCCTGATATCTTTAAGCTTTCTGTTAGAGATTGCACGAGAATGGGTAAATATAGCCCCTCTCATGTAAGGCCTCGACCTCTACTTGTGAAGTTGTTGAGAACAACTGAAGTGTCTGTAATCCTATCCAACCGAAGTAAATTGAACAAATCAAAGGTGTATATAAAACCTTATATGACCCCTTCAAAGAGAAACTCTGAGAGTATTCTCTTAAAGGAGAGAAAGTCTTTGATTTCCTCTGGGGCAAACCCAAAGGACATTAAAGGTAAAAGCAACAAGCTTCTTTTAAATGGATCTGTCTATGGATCAGTCCAGGGCTCCTCTTTTTCACTCAATGTCCAGAATTCAATTCAAGTTTCCTCTGATTCGCATGTTGACGTGGATCCAGTAGATAGCACACGCTGTGGTCCAGAGAGAGTGAACAAAGGCGCCGGTTATGGCCTGGAAGTGCCCTGTATCTACCGCGTGTGTTCGGCCCACCTGTTTAAGTCTGCCGAATGAGAGAACTAGTTAATAATAGTAATGAATGTACAATTAGTATTAGCATTCATTTAGTTTTATGTCTTTTATTAAATTGAAAGGCACACAAGTCATAAATTAGTTAGGCGTGGCAAGCTAAAATTGAAAGGCTAGGCAAAATAGAGGCATCAATAAGTTGGGTGTGGCTAACTGGCCGTCCCAAGAAGTAAATTTTGTACAAGACATTACATTTTGGGGCACACAACTTGGCCGTTGTCCGGAGTAGAGAGTCAACCGTTACTTGGAGTCAAAAAATCCATTACATCATACATGCAGAAAATATTCCGTTCCCAACGGTCTGACCGTTGTTGAGAGTCTGACCGCTTCTCGGAGTCCCGTTGTAGGGAGGTTCGACTGGTGTATATATATAAGTTGCATACTATTGCAGCTATTCCTGAAAAACATTGCTCCTTAATAAGTTACATTATTATGTAGAATTACTGTCCTACATACTGAATTGAAAAAAGGGCAAAAAAAAAAAAAAAAAAAAAAGCAAAAAAAGTTTTAATTCCCAGAAGGAAAATTGGCAGGCTGTGCCATTTAAATTAAACACTTTGAATTTACCATCTTTGAAAATTTTGAATTAGAAGCAAAGATACTGCACCACAGAATTACAATGTTGTATTTCACATTAGAACTGAATTGCCTAACTCGTGAAACAAGCTCGATCACTGTATTCACATCACGAAAGAATTCAGATCAGACCTGTTCTGGTGGTACATTTATATTCAACAATGGAACAGGGTTTGTGAGTAGAGGGCGGCACTCAACCATAGGAACATATCTGGCAGGTATCTGCCATCTTCATATCATCCACAACTATGGCAGCCCTTTGGAAAAGAAGCTGAAACTTGACTTGGTGCTGAAAGGTATTCATCAAGTCCAACCCAATCGGAAAGTCCCGAGGCTGCCAGTAACTCTGATAGTCCTCCAGAAAATTCAGCAAGGATTGAGCCAGGCTCCAGGTTTTGAAAGTGTTATGCTGTGGGTGGCGTGTTGCTTGAGGTTTATTGGTTTTCTGCATTGCAGGGAGTTTCTACCTCAGAACACCTCACAGTTTGACCCAGATTGCCACTTGACACTGCAATGTCAAGTGGCAATCTGGGTCAAACTGCATAACACTTTCAAAACCTGGAGCCATTTAAGATACTTTTTAGTACTGGAATCTCTCAACCAAACCACACTAATAGCATTATTGGATGATGACTAGATTATACCGGAATTAAAAGGGAGATGCTTCAGTTTGGATATGCATGAAGGCATTTACAAGTTTCAAAGAATATTTACCATTGTATAAATTTGCAATAGATAGCGATGTACTAGCTTTTTAGATAACTGGGTTCCAGAGTTTCTAACAGGAATGTTTGTTGGAGATATAGCTATATGTTTTTCCACACCAAAATACATCATCTAAAGTTTATAATGATTGAGACCTGATTAACCAATTTTTTATGTTCAGAAAAAAAAAAAAAAGCTTTAGTTAAAAATGTTACTGTTCCAGTTAAATGTTACTACTTAGGTTCGTTACATTACTGATTTGGATGAGAGATCTGAATTCTAGCATCATGCCACAGCGATCCCACCTCTGGACATTTAGGCACGAAAAAGACTTTATCAAGAGTTAGTGAGCGGTTTATGTGGCAGGGAATGGTCAATGATGTTAATAAATTGGTAAGCAAATAAATAAACTCATACAGAAGTGAGTGTGGTCAACTGATGACAAAGAGTGTTGTTATTTTTTATTGTGATATATCCAGGTTAGTAATTGTGATCTATGCCATGGCAAATTAAGCCAATCTACTCCAGAGCTCCATCCAGTACCAGTTGTGTCACCATGGCGCACCACATTGGTATTGACTTCATTGGCCCCATCTCTCCTGCATCACATCAAGGAAACAGATACATCCTGACTATAACTGATTATTTCACAAATTTTGTTGAGGCAATTCCTATGAAACGTAAATATTTTGAAAATGTAGCTGCTGCATCGTTCAAGGTAGTCAAACTATGCACTATGATGAAGTCTTGAAGCTTATAATTTATTGAATATACTATTATAGGTATTTAGCTATGAGAATGGGAATTTGAAAGGTAAACTCATCAACAAGAAGTACTAAAGAGCAGTTTTAACATATAACTATACTGATATAACCCACCACCTCCACTTAATAATCACACAATTGATTTTTTTTCCTCCGGGGCTAGGTGGGACTAAATTTGGCAAAGCGGACCACATCTGGCAGCCATATTTAGTCCGCCCGGACTGAATTCGGCAGCCAATTGTGGTCCCGGACAGTTTTTAGCAGCCAATTTCAGTCCGGGGACAGATTTTGGGTATGACCCGATTTGTCGTTACAGTACCAACCGCCAGCAACCGGAACCTATTCTACTACTCGCAGTATAATTATATCACATTTTTCAACGCTTGCAACCGAACGTCACCACCATATCCGGGGAGGTACTGGACCACAAGAAGGTTAATTGAACAATGCATGCAGTGTTTTTCCCCACTCTCCGGATGTGATGCTACGTGACTCTGTATAACGTATGCTTATTGGAATTTGATAATTGGGGAACGCTCACCGCGAAGAAATCCCACTTTGTATGGTAGCTACATTAGTGGTTAGGGGTGCATAGGCTCCAACTGTCCATGAATTGACTTCTTTTTAACTATGTCCTTGTCCTTGAAGGGTTTGGTTCTTCCCATTGTTTGTCCTTGAAGTATATTATATAGCTATATAATTTTTTTTAAACTGAAACCTAGCTATGTTGTGTTTGTAATTATACTCTATGGAACATGTGCAAGGTCAGCTACTCTATTCAGTTATTCAAAGCTGTTAGGTCAAGTGTTGTGCATGTACATGCACTAATTGCTATCCAAAAAGTGAACCTTGCCATAGCTCATAATAAAAATAAAAGTCCAAATAGCTAATATGCACATGGTTTGGTTTTGGCCATGTTCTCAGTGGCACAGTAATTAATAGGTGTGGTTTATCCTTGAAGCTTTTTTTTCTTGAAAAGTTGTAGCCTATGGAGATGAATTAACGGTGTAGTTGAACAAGCACTTCAAGATGAGAGGAAGTATTAGAGTCACCTAAGTTAAGCTCTCAAGCAAAGGCACTAAAACAAGGTATTATGCATGCTCAAAACTGAACCATACTTATACTTGCAGACAAGAGCAAGCCAATTGACTGTAGGTTTTGCCATTTTCTGTAACTGAGATAATATTCAAACAAGTGAATAAAACTGAACCAGTCATGCAGAACACACGTTCAAGTGACAACAACAGGTAATTATTTATGGACTGACAGAACAACAGCTATCATCAGCAAGCTGTAGGAGTCATCTTACAATGCTCAGTTTTCTCAGTGTACTTTAATGATTTTTGGTCAATAGTGAGGCTGGTGGGTTAAATGAGGACCCAGGTAATGACAAAGATGGCTTTTCCTTAGCAGTTGTCTCTAGCACTGAAGTTGACTGAGTATGTGTTGATAGTGAGGAGTTCTGGACCTCGTGTTTCAGTCGGGAAAACTGGCGGTTCTGCCAAAGCTGCTAAATACATTATTGTAATACATATATGCATATCCAATCTCCACCCCTCCGTTCATCCTCCTCCCTATTTCCTCAACCTCAACCTTCTTATTAAATGAAACTACTACAGTATGAACAAGTCAGTATTATCTAGGGTTACCATACTGGCTACTAGTGGGTTGGGAGAATGAAATAGGAAAGGATTCAGAAATTTGGTTTAAATATGAATGGTGCTAGAGCCAGATGGTGGAACAAGGATGTCTTACAATCATCCATGTCTAAAATTGAACATCACTTACTCATTATACAGGTTTCAACCAAGAAATTATGTTCTGTGTAGTGCAGGTTAGATTTAGAGTAGAGTAATTTATACAATAAATAAAATCTGAAGCCATGAAACTAATGTAATGTTAGCTAATTAAGTTAGTGGGAAAGATGGTCACCAGTTATTGGATTTAATTACTACAAACAAAAATGTTAAATTAATAAATTATCATTCAAATATTCTCCAAGTTTCCTATTAAATTCTTTAGAGAACTTCAAATGAATGTTATGCTTTCCTTTCTCCATCACAATGAACTGACTGCTTTTGATGTGTTTGTGCAAATACTCCGGGTGTAAAAGTGGTACAACAGGGTCTACAGCTCCATGACATATTATTGTTGGGCACTGAATTTTACACAGTTCTTTCTTGCAGATATCTCCATCATTCTTGATTACCAGCTGTTTGAAGGAATCCATCCATTCAGACCATATGCTTTGGGCAGATTCACCATACAGCTTCAGAAACATTCTCTTATATTCTGGGCTCAAAGCTGACTCATCTCGAAGTGATTCATGACAGTCTAAGTCTTCTTGTGTGGCAAAAGCTCCTGATCCTATAGTTGCAACCATTTTGACATTGTCAGGATAGCGTGCAGCCATATATAATGCAGCAATACCTCCACCACACCAACCAAGAACAGAGTAGCTGGGGAAAGATAGATGCTGCATCAATCCGGCCCCATCCAGAGCATCTTGAAGATAGAAGTTCTCTCCATATCTGTTTGCAGGTCTGGATGCTCCGTAGCCTCGAGGATCAAAAGATACAATTGTAAATCCTGATCCTGGTCTGCCAAAGTAGTCCAGTTGTGGTCCAAATGCAGTTCTAGCTGTTAACAAAGCTGCTGGTATGCACAAGATAGGATGGGCACCAACTCCCCTGACTTCATAATGCAGTTCCACTCCATTGACTACTGCTTTACCAGTACTCGCTGAACCAATTGTTCTCTCATAGTGCTCCATTTTTGACATTGCAGATAAAAGTCTTGAATCGTTGACCGTTTTTCTCACGCAGAGGTGCTGCAGACAACTGAGCCAGTCCAGGGAAGAGAGCGCATAATATATTGAGCAAGGGTGCGGGGGAATGTGAGTAGAGGGCGGCAAATCACGCGACGTTACCTGGATACACGCAGGCTAATTTGCTACAACCTGTAACGCTGGCAACAAGTCCACCAGAGAAGTCACGAATGCAGTCCTTTGTGTCAAAGTTCAACCACATGATGTCTGTCACTTCAGAGGCGGATCTAGGATTTCACCCGCTTCTGGCACTTTACCATAGTACCAGGGTTATTCAATAGGTAGCACCTAGGTGCACGGGTGCTAAGGAAGGTGCTCTGCAATCGAACAAATATGAGACCGCGAAAAACCGCAAATAAATCCAATCCCCATCACCGCACCAACGTGGCTATTTTCAAAATGGCTAGTTCAGGTGAGGAGAATGAAGATACTGTGTCAAGAAGCTCCACCAACTCTGGAAACCTCAAATTTTCTGAGGAGGCTGTATCCATCCTAGAGCAATTATATTCTAGCGGTATGAACGGCTGGGGTGCAGACCATTCCCAAGTCATCGGTGTTGCTGTAAATAGCACAGGCCTGACACTATCACAAGTCAAGGTTTGTGTGATTTATTTTTCCATATAAACACAGGATTTGTAAAATAACTAATTGCAAGTTTCTGGCACTATTACACTAAAAAGAACTACCAGTCTGAATGGCAGTACTCTAGGGAAAGTAATAAAAGGTCTTGAACCCGTCCTGCACTTAAATTTAGGGAAAGTAATAATAGGTCTTGAACCCGTCCTGCGCTTAAATTTAGGGAAAGTAATAATACGTCTTGAACCCGTCCTGCACTTAAATTTAGGGAAAGTTATAATAGGTCTTGAACCCGTCCTGCACTTAAATTTAGGGAAAGTAATAATATTGTAGGTCTTGAACCCGTCCTGCACTTAAATTTAGCGGTGTGTAGCAATTAGAATGAATGCTGTGCATGTACTGATCAAATTAGTCACTAATGACTGATTCCTGGGCTTGATTAGAGACTCGTGCATACAGAGACAATGGAATTAGTGTGTCTGGTGAAAAACATCACTAAGCTTTATTTCATTCGAATCTTAAATGCCATCTGAAAATCATTAGTGATGCTATTGGTGATATTTTTAGAGCGATTTAAATGTCACTTTTCTACGCTCTAATTAGGACCAATATGGTATCCAGTTTATGATGATTGACCCGTGTGTTCTATGATGCATTATCCTATGTGTTTCATGATCAGTATCCTGTGTGTATCATGATACATTATCCTGTGTTTCCTGTATGGTTGATTCATTATCCTGTGTGTTTGATGATGTGATGCATTATCCTGTGTATCCTGTGTGTTTCATGATTCATTATCCTGTGTTTCATGAATTGATGCATTATCCTGTGCGTTTCATGATGCATTATCCTGTGTGTACCATGGTTCATTATCCTGTGTTTATGTGTTATCTTGTGTGTATTGATGATAAATCATTTGTTTCATGATCCATTATCCTGTGTGTTTCATGATCCATTGTCCTGTGTGTTTCATAATTCATTATCCTGTGTGTTTCATAAATCATTATCCTGTGTGTTTCATGATCCATTATCCTATGTGTTTCATGATCCATTATCCTATGTGTTTCATAATTCATTATCCTGTGTGTTTCATAATTCATTATCCTGTGTGTTTCATGATCCATTATCCTGTGTGTTTCGTGATGCATTATCCTGTGTGTTTCATGATCCATTATCATGTGTGTTTCATGATCCATTATTCTGTGTGTTTCATGATCCATTATTCTGTGTGTTTCGTGATCCATTATCTTATGTTTCATGATCCATTATCCGGTGCGTTTCATGATCCATTATCCGGTGCGTTTCATGATCCATTATCCTGTGTGTTTCATGATCCATTATCCTGTGTGATTCATGATGCATTATCCTGTGTGTTTCGTGATCCATTATCTTATGTTTCGTGATCATTATCCTGTGTGTTTCATGATCCATTATCCTGTGTTTCATGATCTATTATCCTGTGCGTTTCATGATGCATTATCCTGTGTGTTTCGTGATCCATTATCTTATGTTTCGTGATCCATTATCCTGTGTGTTTCATGATCCATTATCCTGTGTGTTTCATGATCCATTATCCTGTGTGTTTCATGATCCATTATCCTGTGTGTTTCGTGATCCATTATCTTGTATTTTGTGATCCATTATCCTGTGGTTCATAATGTATTATCCGGTGTGTTTCATGATTCATTATCCTTGCGTATCATGATCCATTATCATGTGTGTTTCATGATCCATTATCCTGTGTGTTTCATGATCCATTATCCTGTGTGTTTCGTGATCCATTATCGTGTGTGTTTCGTGATCCATTATCCTGTGTGTTTTGTGATCCATTATCCTGTGTGTTTCATGATCCATTATCCTGTGTGTTTCATGATCCATTATCCTGTGTGTTTCATGATCCATTATCCTGTGTGTTTCGTGATCCATTATCTTGTATTTTGTGATCCATTATCCTGTGATTCATAATGTATTATCCGGTGTGTTTCATGATTCATTATCCTTGCGTATCATGATCCATTATCATGTGTGTTTCATGATCCATTATCCTGTGTGTTTCATGATCCATTATCCTGTGTGTTTAATGATCCATTATCCTGTGTGTTTCATGATCCATTATCCTGTGTGTTTCATGATCCATTATCCTGTGTGTTTCGTGATGCATTATCCTGTGTGTTTTCATGATCCATTATCCTGTGTGTTTCATGATCCATTATCCTGTGTGTTTCGTGATCCATTATCTTGTATTTTGTGATCCATTATCCTGTGATTCATAATGTATTATCCGGTGTGTTTCATGATTCATTATCCTTGCGTATCATGATCCATTATCATGTGTTATCATGATTATTATCCTGTGTGTGTCATGATACAATATCCTGTGTTCCCTTGAGATAGCACAGATTCAATTTTGACTCCCGGCCCTCCTTATGTAGATTAATTTCTGAATGTAACGGGTTAGATAGTAGTTTTTCATTGGTTCATTGTGAGTTGGATGTGTATTTCATTCTAACGACTGATTACAATTATTGTCTTTATTTTGCTGTTTTTGGTGCAACTGTAGAATTGGATACGTCGAAGAAATAGAAAACGAAAGGCTGCAGAGCAGATGATGGATGGACCTTGCCCTAAGGCAACTAAAACACTAACAAGATGGCAATGTTTTCTCATGAAATATGCTCAAACTGAAGGTAAAAAGGCGAAGTTAAAATATGTTAGCCATATTGCGTATTCTATGCAGAAGGGAAATCTTCCAAATTGATTAGTCAGGTGCATTTTAATCAGCAAGCAAGTAAAGAGTATGGAAAGTTGAGTGAACTAGAGAAGGAAAGGCTTGTGCAAGACATCCCGTCTAAGTTGGAGATGACCAAGGTGGAAATTAAACGAAAGGCCAGGCAAATATTTTGTCACATGCAGACTCAGGTATGTAGGAATCGTTTTGTTTGAATGTGCTAATATTAATATTATAATTCTGATTCTAGTTTAAAGAACTGGAACGTCTTGGTTAAAAGGTTTTGCTGTTGGCTTTAGTGGTGGTAGGAGTCAACTGGTTGGCTCTGAATCCGTTCTGTCTTCCATTTCGTCTCAGCATTTGGAGTATTTACATGCTCTAGCTATTTATGGTATGTTACATCCTGCTTACTTGATTTCCAGTTTATTATGAGCACATGATTCTCTCTTTCATACCTCACCCCCTTCTTGTTGTTCACCGAAGCCTGTATAAGGTTATTAACTCTATCACTGGCACAGATGCTTTAACTCTTTCGTTTTGATACACGCTTTTAATCAGATGACGACTGGGTCGGCTTCTCCGAATTTAAAAAAATAGCTACTTTATAGCTAGAACCTCCAGATTGCATGCACAGGTGCCCAATGCATTGCAGAATCATCTAGAATAGTTTCAGCCAGGGCGGCTTCAACAGTATCTCAAAGCTGTTGCGTTTATGTCTCCCTCAGCAAAAACAAACAACAACATCAGTTCCTTCAAAGAAATATATAAAAGATACCTTTATCACAGCATCTTCAGTTATGGATCCAGTCGTCACCAGAGCATTGTAGATGCAGCGAAAATTAAGCACTCAATAGTATTGCACTTTACCAACAACGACAGCAACGAAACAATTGATTTTCCATCTAGAGCGCAACAAATTTTAATGAGTGCAATGAATTTGTTTAGGTTGCACAATTATCATCAATTTACATGACTTGTGCAAGTATTCATAGTTGTTGGGTTTTTTGTTGTTGTTGTTGTTTTTTCTTAATGACAGGGGAGGGGGTTTCTTTGTTTTTGCTGAAGTGTGTATAAATTACTTTTGGGGGGGGAGTACAAAGTCTGTGTGTTAGTGCTGGTTATCCAATCAATTTCCTACGGAGTTACACATAACCATACCTTTGTTTCGTGCTTACAAACTCGGAGGGAGGGGGTGGTTATTTCATTTTATTTTTGTCATCACATGCTGTAAGTACGTCTTCTGTGTGTGGAGGTGCGGTTTATTTTTGTCTTCTCCAAGGACTAATGTATAATGTAATTTTTTTTTTCCAACTAATAATTAGGATCTCCACCTCCGGTGAATGATGGAACATCATTGTCCTCAATATCACATTCTGTGCCTTCAGCAGCCTCATCGTCGATGTCGTCGAAGTCTCGATTCGTGCCGTCCTCAGTGTCTGTGAACACTCCCTCGGTGTCTGTGAACACTCCCTCGGTGTCAAAGTCTCGATTAGTGCCGTCCTCGGTGTCTGTGAACACTCCCTCAGTGTCTATGAACACTCCCTTGGTGTCGAAGTCTCGATTAGTGCCGTCCTCGGTGTCTGTGAACACTCCCTCAGTGTCTGTGAACACTCCCTCGGTGTCGAAGTCTCGATTAGTGCCGTCCTCGGTGTCTGTGAACACTCCCTCAGTGTCTGTGAACACTCCCTCGGTGTCGAAGTCTCGATTAGTGCCGTCCTCGGTGTCTGTGAACACTCCCTCAGTGTCTGTGAACACTCCCTCGATGTCTGTGAACACTCCCTTGGTGTCTGTGAACACTCCCTCGGTGTCGAAGTCTCGATTAGTGCCGTCCTCGGTGTCTGTGAACACTCCCTCGTGTCTGTGAACACTCCCTCGGTGTCAAGTCTCGATTAGTGCCGTCCTCGGTGTCTGTGAACACTCCCTCAGTGTCTGTGAACACTCCCTCGGTGTCGAAGTCTCGATTAGTGCCGTCCTCGGTGTCTGTGAACACTCCCTCAGTGTCTGTGAACACTCCCTCAGTGTCTGTGAACACTCCCTCAGTGTCTGTGAACACTCCCTCGATGTCTGTCAACACTCCATCAGTGTCGTCATCAGTGTCTGTGTCATTGTCAGCTACAACATCCACCATCAGTCTTCCATCTTCTGAAAGTATGATGCCAAGTATTGGCCTAAGTATATTGGAGTTGGAAATATTACGTAGTAATGATTGGATAAATGATACCATCATTTATGCGGCTCAGAAGTTGCTGAAACAGCATTTTCCTTCCATCAATGGTTTCCAGAGCACCCTGTACAGTAATAACTTGAAGTTTCGTGTGCTTCCACTAGATGACAAATATGTGCAGATATTGCATGCAGATTGTAATCATTGGATTACCGTGTCGAATATTGATACAAACACTAACAAAGGGGTGAGGAATAGAGCACTGATCTACGATAGCCTAGTTCCAAGAAAGCCAAGCTATAATGTAAAACAGCAAATCTGTTCATTTTTGCGGCCATTAGCAAATTCGTTTATATTTGACATTTTGAACATTATGCCACAGCCCAATTCATATGACTGTGGAGTTATTGCAATTGCTAATGCAACGGAATTATTATTTGGAAATAATCCGGCAAAATGTGTGTGGGATGTCTCCAAAATGAGAGAGCATTTGATTCAGTGCTTCCAACAACAAAAAATAACTAGATTCCCTATACTGAGGGAACGAAGGATACCATTTGGTCATTCAGTGAAGAATTTTGTCATCGAAGATATACACTGTACATGTAGAATGCCAGAGGACCATTCGAAATCGATGATCGAGTGTTCCATGTGCAAGAAGTGGTTTCATGGTGCCTGCATTGGCTTAGAAGGTCTTGAAAATTATACAGACAAGAAGTGGTTTTGTAGCAAGTGTGACTGTATGTTATCATAACTGAAGTTGTATATTGCTATTGCGAGGTTGTTTTACTGATTTTGTTGTTATGGCTCGGTCTTTGTATTTGAATATGAAAAAAAATTAACATTAGGTGTTCTTTTTTGGATCAGAATTCTGCACGTTTCTACTTGAACATTGCTAAATTCTTGCCCCTAGGATCATGCAAGATTATTGTAGGAACTGTGTAGCAGGACTATTGGATTGCTGCAAAATTGTATGAAACATGCAGGATTGGTGAAGGGGGGATGCAACCTTTTTTTTTTACACTTCTGACATTATGGAGCTCTTATTGTTCTTGCATGTGTCAAATATTACTGCAGCTGCCTAAAAAAACTCCATGGTCAGCTGGATTTACATATCTCATCCTGCAAAAAATTAGCTATGAAGTTTGTTATTCTTGCACCTCCAGGTACAGCCAGCTCCAGTGAGTGGGTGCTTGAATCGTGTAAGGTGTGGTATAAGGTATCTAGATAGACAAGTGGATGGCCTACAAAGCACTAGAGGTCCCATGCATCCTGCCATCAGATCTTGGAAAACCAGGCAGTTCCATAGCTGTATAATATCATTGAAGGTGGCATGTCTCATGATATCAACCTTACTAGACGGAAGATAGGGAAGTTGCCGGTCACCCACAGTAATTTAATCAATCATATTACATGGACACACAAAAATAGGAAGCACAACATTAAGGAGCAATGGTCGTGCAGGATTCCATTGTGGTCATGCAGGCTTGTACATCAATACAGGGTAATGCATGCACAACTGATTGTAGAAATCAATGTTCAGCTAAAAAGGAGGTTGTATCTCATTTGTATAAAAATGCTGCATTTTCCTGTACATTCCTATTATCCTGACGAGTTCCTAAGTAATCCTATATTATGCCGTGCAGTTCAAGACAGGCATTTTAAAATACCTTTTACAATATTCAAGCAGAACGTTTCCACGACTAAATTAATAATGCCCTACCAAAAGACCTTACTGTTAACACGAGTTGCAATATAATTGTCCCTTAGATCATATAATATTAAAAACTGAGAATCTAAACATAATGAAATAAATAGAAATGAAATGAGCACAAATCAATCATTCATGTCACTATCACTGTCCTCTGATTCAGTTTCAGTGTCACTATCCGCGCTTGAACTACTAGTTGAATGGATACAGTGTCCCAATATGATGTCACCAGGAATATGTATCAGTTTGGAGAATGAATCTACTGCACGGTGATGTTGAAGTTCGGTATCCCTCTTCAAATGTACTAGAATACACTTCACTCCTCTTTCGTACTGGTTGGGACACTCCATTTCTTCCAGCTTGGTGGAAATAGAAACCACTCTGTCAAACCAATACTGTACTGTAGAAAGCATATCAGACTTCAACAGCTCCAACTCTTCTTCACATCGATTGATCGTTTGGTATGACTGGATTATTTCCTCCTTAGTCTTCCATGGAACATCTGAATTACTCTCAATAGATGGGTTCTGCTTCCAGAATTCAGACTGAGGAGGGAGAACATCCTGAAGTGATGGCAGGGGTTCAGATGAACTAAGTTCTCTAGCAGCAGCATTGTATTCTTCCAGCAGTCGTTGTGCAGCTTTCGTTTCCTTGGAGATACTTGAACACAGTTTTTTCGCTATCTTTTGTCCATCTACAAAATAATACTATGTCAATAAAACAGAATACTTGATCATTTTCATAATACATACCAGCGTATTTTGCTTTCATGCGAAGGAGATAATGCCGCTTAACAATTGAAGACCACAATGCATTGCGGACACGAAGCTTCTTTTCACTCAATAGATGCATCTTGACTTCAACATATTGATCATCACTTGTCTTCCATCTTGTACTAATACCATACTTCCTTTCCATTTGCTGCAGTTGATCTTCCAAGCTGCATATGGAAGTACAATGTCGAGAAACAAGAATATCTTTTTAGCAGGCGATCAGCTGATGTGCAATCACTATAATTTTCTCATTACAACATTCAAAAGTAGCCATTGCAACACAAACCATAAATGACTACTGCCTCACATTAGACAAGTGTAAAATATATTACATTGTGGCCACACACTGCTGCTGATAATTGCAATAATGACAAATTCTAGCACCACACTTGGCTAACCTTAAAATCTTGGGTCTTACAGAAGACTTAGACTTATCACCATCTGAGCTAAAATCTTGTCTACATTCAAAATTACACTAAGTGAAGACATTACGAAATACAACAATGGAAAATTACCTGACCAAATAATAAGATTGAAGAATGATGAAGTACAAACATTTCCAATCTGAAGAAACTAGAAAAACATGGACAGAAACATTAATTACTGGGCAAGATAAAAGTTAAAAATGGTCACTAAGAAGAATTTAGCCTGCGTTATTTTAGCTAGCAAATTGAGTAACATTATTCATGGCTTTGAGTGATCAAGTGGAAGTGTTGATTAGACATTCCAAAGCACTCTAATTTAGTGGGCCTTAGCACAGACTGTATATTACGCATACATTCTTGAGTTTACCCGGCTGCTTTTGTAGTCCACTAGTCATAGTGTCTTTGTATGTCTTGATCCATTCTTCTACTATGTTGTCCGTAATTGGCTCTGTATAATATAAACTTGATTACATACATTGACACATGATATTTACAGAATTAGCCATTCCATTCCTTTGCATACAACATTGTTTAATAAATAATATCTGTGACAAATTTCACAGTATTAACTATTTATTTATATTTTTGATTGAATATTCCAAATAATGCCCTACAATAATGCTTGTGACCATACCTGACAGCATGGAACATAGAGACTTAAATTCCTTTGTGGTTACTTCACGCATTTCTATTGCCCGTCTCCAGCGATTACTGAGCAAAGAGGCTATTGAAAAACCACAAACACAACAACAACAATAATAATGATGATAATGATGACAGAGCAAGACACTCTCCAGTCTAGATCAATGCAAAAATCCATACGTATATAATACTTTACAAGTCAGAGTACAATATGGGACAACATTTTATGAGCACGCAAAATATTTTCACGAGTCGAAAGTGAGTGAAAACATTGCGTGAGAGTAAAATATCATTCCTATATTGTACGACGAGTGTGATAAGTGATTTATTGCTGCCTTAATATTTTTTCCCAACCAGTTACAAAATATTTTTCATTGATTTTACTCGCTACGCGCGCTACTTGGAGAATTCCAATAACAAGCGCACAATATGGGAGAATACAGAACGCTCACGTGATGTGGAAATACTCAAGCAAAAATATCAAGGCTGCAACAAATATAAATAAATATACCAAAAATTATTGATGTCTCAACCTGAGAGTGTCTTGTTCACTTTGTTTGCTCGTGAAAGTGAAAATAATAAATCCTTACGTAGCTTTTTCTTCGATCCAAGTCCATAGTAGAGCAAAGCATGTGTTAAAATATCAATGCGATGAGCAGGACGCATCTCTTTGGTCATCCTAGCAAATCTTCTAAGGTAAGACCAAAGACGCTCCATGCCCTCTCCATCAGAGAGTCCCATACCCTTAGCATGTGTAGGACTGTACACAGCCTACGTATATTGACAACATATTATTATTATATAAATCCATAACAATTTCACACTTAGAATTTACACTATCGAGGATAGTCCAAGGATACTTATAACACACACACACATTATATGTACACACATAACAAACTTGCTCATCTGTGGTAAGATGAATTTTTCTGATGTGTTCCAATACATTGCAATACTCACCTGACAAGCTGTATTGTGACCATACGCATGGAAGGAAGGAAGAGCAAATTTAATGCGGTCCAATAAGTAGTCACCATCCTCACTAGCTCGAAGATGTTGTACCAAGATGCAGGCAATGTCGTACATCATATTCATATGCACAGATGTTGGATTGCGCTGTACTAATTCTTGTAATAGCCAAACAGCATATGACAACCTATTCAAACATTTAAAAAAAAACAACAACAACTATACTCTAGTTATTGTGAAACTACTTTGTAGACTACAGAACGAAATAACGAGCATTCCTGATGCATCTGAACTTTATTTGACCTAGTGTGAAATCACTTGAATACATTTATGTAATTACACCAATCAGATTGCTTACACATGACATGTTATCAATATACATGTAAACACTTTTATAATTATATGCTCACCTTTCTCCATGTTTCAAATTAATAAAAAGCAGAGGAAACTCGTGCCTGCATGCACAACCAAACACTGCAGTTTCATCAAGTGCATGATAGCGTTTTGAAGATCTTAAGCAATCCCCTGCGAGGAAACTGCTGCACATCTATGCAGAACATATGTACACACAAAAAGACATTCACACACATTGAATACATACTGCTGAGAAGCCTGGGATTCATACAGGATTCGTCCTTTTTTTTGGGGGGGGGGGGAATTTGGGCTGGGGGGGGGTTCTGCTTGGGGCGAGATTTCCCCCCCGACCCGCCCTGTATGAAACCCTGGGAGCCCTAGGAACATGAAATGATATAGCTAGTTGGAGTTTAACTAAAGAAAAGCATACATGGATGTAGTCGTTAGCTTTCGAAGTGCCACCATTTATGGGGAAAGTCTATCTAAATTAGCGATCATATCATCATACGTAGGTAATAATAATGGTATAGTTGAATAAAAAACATTAAAATTTTTTTTAAAAAAGGTTGATTTAGGGTTGCTATAAAAAGTACGGAAACAAGAAAGTCACTACATCCTTAAATCACTGCCAGAATGACCATGTCGTTCATTTATATTAACTAGGCACAATAGTACTCTTTGCATAATTTCCAGAAGTAGTGTTCAAATAGAACAACAAGAACAACAACATGAAGATAGAGAAAATGGAGAAAATAACTTTTTCGTGTATTCTTGATTTGGAATTTCTGGCTCAGATATTTGATAGGAGGCATCCTTAGAAGGTAAAGAACAATTGTATGAGTATTTGTAGAAAGTCATCCCCTTGAGAAGGAGTTATCCGGCGTTTCATTTTGTATTGCGCCTATGGGAATGGGGTAGTCAATCCTAAATAGAGAGTGCAACCAGTACTCTCCGATAACGGATGATTAGCACCTGTACTGAGCCTTTACTCTAAACCGAAATAATGACATTAATACAGTAATTAAACTAACCTTTGGCATTCGCTGTCCTGGCATCCTATACGAGGCCACATGTTCATCTACACAAGCTTGATCGCCAAAGAACAGGTGTCCATGCAAAGGCTCCCGATAGCTCTTACCAGCAGCCTTTTTTCTTGGAAGGCCGAATAAGGCATCCATGGAAAGAATTATAGCACCAGACTCCTGTTACATATATAAACCTATCATATAAACATACAAGTACAGCGCGGCGACAGTGTAGCTACAAATAAACAAATCACAAAGAACACATTAGTACCTGCTATGAACATGGTACAGAAACAATAGGAAACATAATATTATTAATGTA